>JGI20205J14842_1000108_pt1 | contig 19770 bp, 15 predicted proteins | sample NGESurshal092012_2_FD_14842 | JGI IMG/M metagenome (IMG submission 14842) | reverse complement strand
GGCGAGCCAGCGGGCACCGGCCCGGCAGGCTGGGCCGAGAACGGCGACGACCCGGCCGCGACCGGCCTGCCCGGCCAGCCGGCGGCCTGGCTGCACGAGCCGGCCAGCGCACCGCCGCCGGACTCCCCGCTCCCGGATTCCCCGCTCCCGGCCGGCGCTGACTCCCCGGCACTCCCGGCAGAGCCCGCCCGGGTGCAGCCAGCCGACCCAGCGGGCACCGACCAGCAGAACCTGCGGATCGGCGTGCTCGGCACCTTCACCATCAACGGCCAGCCCGGAGCCCTGCTGCCCGCCCAGAGCCAGCTGGTGCTGGCCCTGGCCCTGCACGGCAGCAGCGGGCTGTCCAATCAGCAGCTGTGCTATCTCCTGGGCGCCGACCCGGACCGTCCCAAGCCGAGCGACTCGCTGCGGCAGCTCATCGTCCGGACCAGGCGCCAGCTCGGCCGGGCCCCCGACGGCCGCGAGTGGATCCAGCATCTCGGCGGCGGCCAGTACGCCCTGAACCCGGCCGCCCGGTTCGACTGGCACGAGTTCGACGCGCTCGCCACCGAGGGCATGCGCTCGCGGGACGCCGAGCTGCTGCGCCGCGCGCTCGGCCTGCTCCGCGGGCGGCCCTTCACCGGCTGCTACTACTGGTGGCTGGACCTGGCCATGACGGAGACCGTCCGGGCGCAGATCGTGGACGCCGCTGACGTGCTGGCCGCGCTGGAGCTGGCCGCGGGAGACCCGGCCGCCGCGGCCAGGGCGGCGCGGATCGGGCTGGCCGGCGACGCCGGTGCCGAGCAGCTCTGGCGTGCGCTGATGCGGGCCGAGCACGCGGCCGGCAACCTGACCGGAGTCCGGGAAGCCTGGAACCGCTGCCTGGACGCCATCAGCGAGATCGCGCCCGACGGTGAGCCCCACCCTGGTACCGCGGCGCTTTACCGGCACCTGCTGGGCGATGCTTCCGCGCGTCCCGCCTGGGCCGGCGGCTGACCATCTCATGACCGATGGCTGAGCATCCGTTAACTCAATCGACGGGTGCAGTTCGAAAGCCGGGCCGCCAGGTGAAACGATCTGCCTGTGAGGTCGTCCCGACGTGAGCCGCCGCTGATCGGCTCGCCCGAAGCGGTAGCCGCCGCAACCGATGGCCTCGACGTGCAGGTGGAGGACAACCTGCAGCCCAGGGTCCGGATGCCGGCCGACCTGCTGCGCTGCATCCTGACCGGCATCGAGATCGTCATCGTGGCGACGATAGGCCTGGTCGGCGTGCAGGTGAACGCGGCCGGGGCCACCCATCGGCTGCCCGGCCCGGCGCTGGGGATCTTCGGGTTCCTGGCTCATCTGGCGGTGTTCGTGCTGCCGCTCGCGCTGGCCGTCCGGCTGGCCTTCCGCCGCCAGTGGCGGCGGATCGCCGAGGCGGTGCTGACCGCCGTGGTCGTGATGGTCTTCGTCGCGTTCGCGAACGTCGTGCTGCGTCAGGCGCCGTTCTCGCTGCTGTACGACAGCCTGGCGGCCGCCGCCCGGAACGGCCACCGGCCTCCCGTGTTCGACGGCTACCTGGCCGGGCTGGTCGCCTACATCACCGTCATCGGCCTGGCCGGACGGCCGCAGTGGCGCGTCGCCTTCTGGGTGACGATCGGCTTCTACGGGCTGACCAGCCTGGCCGATTCCCAGACCACGGTGCTGGCCCTGCTCATCACGCTGCTGCTCGGGTCGTGCATCGGGTCGGGGCTGCGGTTCGCCGTCGGCACGGTGTCCGAGCGCCCGTCAGCCCTGGCCATCGCGAGGGCCCTCAGCGCGGCAGGCGCGCCCATCGCGCCCATCGCGGCCATCAGGAGGATCTGGGATACCAGGTCGGAGAACCGCCGGTACCTGGCGGTCACGGTGGATGGCCAGGAACGGGACGTGACGGTCTTCGACCGGGACCAGCAGGCGGTCGACGTGCTCTACCGCATCTACCGCCGGGTGCGGCTCAAGGCCCAGGTATCGCGCAGCGCGCCGCTCACGATGGAGCGCGCGGTCGAGCGGCAGGCGCTGCTGATCTATGCCGTCGAGGACGCCGGCGTGGCCACTCCGCCGCTACGCGCACTGATCCGGGTCGGCTCCGAGGCGGCGGTGCTGTCCTGCGCGCGGCTCACCGGGACGGCGCTGGCGGACCTGCCCGAGCCGTCCACCGACGAGCAGCTGAACAACGTCTGGGGGGCGGTGCTCCGGCTGCACGAGCACTCCGTCACGCACCGGACCCTGACAGCCGACCGCATCCTGCTGACCGGGCCCGATCTCACGGACGTGATCTTGCTGGATCCCGGTAACGGCGACGTGGCCGCGACCGAGGTCCAGCGGCGCCTCGACCTGGCTCAGCTCCTGGCCGAAATGGCCCTGCTGGTGGGCCCGGACCGGGCCGCGGATATCGCACTGGACCAGGTCGGCGGCGAGCTGGCCAGCCTCGTCCCGCTGCTGCAGCCGGTGGCGCTGAGCCGCTCCACCCGCGCCGTGCTGCGGCGGCGCAAGGACATCCTGCCCGCGCTGCGCAAGCGGCTGAGCGCGGGCTCCCCGGACGGCGAGGCGCCCCCGGTGCAGCTGGAGCGGTTCCGGCTGCGCACCATCGTCACGCTGCTGGTAGGCGTGGTGGCAGCCGACATCCTGGTCGGCCAGCTCTCCAAGGAGAAGTTCGGCACCCTGCTCCGGCACGTGCACTGGGGCTGGTCGATCGTCGCGCTGTGCCTGTCCGTGGCGACCTACCTCGGCGCGACCTGGTCCCTGTCCGGATTCGTGCTGGAACGCCTGAACTTCGTCCGGACCTTCCTGACCCAGGTGGCCGCGTCGTTTGTCACCCTGGTGACCCCGGCCGCGGTGGGCGGCGTCGCGCTGAACATCCGCTTCCTGCGGAAATCCGGAGTCGCCCCGCCCGACGCCGCCGCGAGCGTCGGCGTCTCCCAGGTCTTCGCCTTCGCGCTGCACCTGACGCTCCTGATCATCTTCGCGGCGCTGACCCGGTCCTCCAGCCACTCGCTGCGGCCGCCCGGCTGGGTCTACATCGCGCTGGCGGTGCTGGTCGTCAGCGCGCTGATCGCGCTGGCGTTCCCGGCCGGCCGGCGACTGGTCCGGTCGCGCCTGGCGCCCGCGCTCGGCCAGGTGATCCCGCGGCTGCTGGACGTGGCCCAGCGGCCGGCCAAGCTCGCCGAGGGCATCGGCGGCGCGTTCCTGCTTACCGCCGCCTACATCCTGTGCCTGGACGCCTCGATCCGGGCGCTGGGCGGCTCGCTGCCGCTGGCCAGCGTCGCCGTCGTCTACCTGACCGGTAACGCGATCGGGTCCGTCGTGCCTACGCCGGGCGGTCTGGGGGCGGTGGAGGCGGCGCTGTCGGCGGGGCTGACCGCAGCCGGCCTGGCCGGCACGACCGCGGTCAGCGCGGTCCTGCTCTTCCGCACCCTGACCTTCTGGCTCCCGGTGCCGATCGGCTGGCTCTCGATGAACTACCTCATCCGCCACGACGCTCTCTAGCTGGGCGCGCCTGGGGCTAGCCGGCCCGCAGCCGGGTCACCGAGTCCGAGCCAAGGCTGGTCACCCAGACGTCAGAGCCGCTGGCGGCCAGGCCGGTCGGGTTGGCGAACCCGGCCGACATGGTGTGCAGCAGCGCTCCCGTCCCGGCGTCGATCTCGCTGACCGAGTTACCGAGGGCGCTGGCCACCCACAGGTGCCCGCCCGCTACGGCGAGCGCGGCCGGGTCGTCGAAGCCGTACCGGCGGCCAGACATGATCCGGACCAGGGCGCCGGTCACCGTGCTCAGCTCGGTGACCGAGTTGCCGGCCTCGCTGGCGATCCACAGGTCCTGGCTGGTGGCCGCGAGCGCGGCCGGATGGGAGAGCCCGTAGCCGCTGGACAGCGTGGCGATCCACGCCCCCGTCCGGGCATTGATCTCGGTGACCGACCGGCCGCCGGCGTTGGCCACCCAGAGCCGCCCGGCGCTGACCGCCAGCGCCTGCGGATCGCGGAAGCGGTAGCGGCCGCCGCTGAGGGCCGCGGCCCGGGCCCCGGTCGCGGCGTTGATCTCGGTGACCGAGTTGCCTCCGGCGTTAGCCACCCACAGCCGCCGTCCGGACAAGGCCAGGGCATACGGGCTGGAGAATCCGTAGTGGCCGGAAAGGGTGCGCTCGTGTTGCCCGGTCGCGGCATTTATCTCGGTGACGGAGTTAGCCGGGACATTTGCCACCCAGATATGGCCGCTGCCGATAGCCAGCGCATTCGGCCCGCGGAACGCATAGGCCGCGGACCGCAGCGTCAGCTGGTGCGCGCCGCTGGCCGCCGATAGCGCGGTGACCGAGTTGCCGAGGACGTTGGTGACCCACAGGCGCCCTCCGGCAGCCGCCACGGCGCTGGGCCCGCGGAAGCCGTCGGCCGCGCTGGCGAAGACTCGCGCTGTCGGTGGCGGGCCCGTTAAGCTGGCTGTTCCCAGGTTGCTGCGGCAGCCGGCGCCTAGGTCGCGACAGGCCACGGGAGCCAGCTGCGCGCTGGCCACGCCCGCTATGGCCGCGCCCGCGCCGATCATCGCGACGGCGGCCACGATGCTGACGGCGGTCCTGGTGCCCCGGTCGGCCGGGATCAGGACACGCCGGGCGGCATGCCGAGGAATATGCCCCGTTGTTTCCATAAAATCGATTCCGTGGCTCCGTCGAAAATAGCGGTATGCGGGCCACTGTAATGACGGATAAATGCTGTGAGCGCGTCCTGGGTGGTAACGCGCCGGCGCAAGTTCTGGCTGTCGCCCGCCCTGGCCGGCTCGGCGGCCAGCCGGGCACGCCTGTCAGCTCGGCGGGCTGAAGGTGGCGAGCCTCTCGATGCGCTGGACGATGTCCTCGTGCACGGCCTCGGCTGGCAGGGCGCCGTCGACGGTGAACATCCACTCCCGGCCCGCGTAGTACTCCAGCAAGGGCACGGTCCGCTCCAGGTACACGCTCAGCCGGTGGTCGACGACCGCCTCGGTATCGTCCGAGCCGCGGCCCCGGCTGAGCAGGCGGCGCACGAGCTCCTGCCGGGGCACGTCCAGGTGAATGGCCGCCTGCACCTCCACCCCCAGGGGCCGGACTACCTCGTAGGACGCCTTCGCCTGCTCCACGGTCCGCGGGAACCCGTCCAGGACATAGCCGCGCGCCGCGGCCACGACGGGCTTGCGCAGCATGTCCATGACCACGCTGTCGGGGACCAGGTCACCCTTCTCGACATAGGCCGCCGCGAGCTGCCCCAGCGCCGAGTTCTCGTGGACGTGCTGGCGGAGCAGGTCACCGCTGGAGATGTGGGTGATGCCGAAACGCGCGGCGAGCAGCTCGGCCTGTGTGCCCTTGCCGGCGCCGGGAGCGCCGATCAGCAGAAGTCGCATCTGGTTACTCACTCTGGTTAGTGGGTGCGGGCCCTGCGGCACGCGCTCCGTGCTTTCCCGGTCTGTGCCGCGTGACCTGCCCGACTGTCGCTGCTGGGGGGTCGCTTTGTCAACGGCCGGGCCCCGCCAGCCCTCGCCGCGCCCGCGGGCTGGGGCGAAGGGCGGTCTCGTTGTGTCGCACAGCTTCTGACCTGGGACGTTGGCTAGACGGGCAGGGTAATACCAATCCTTTACTAGTTAGTGGTTTAACCATTACCAATGGTTACTATACGTTCGCGGCGACGCCCCGCAGTAACGGCAAATATGACTAAAAGCTCATAAAATGCCGTTCACCCCCTAACGATGGCTAAGGAGCCCGCATGACCCGTCGCTGGTGCATACCACTCACGACCCTCGCCCTGGTGCTCGGCTCGCTGCTCGCGGCGGCTGGCACCGCCAGCGCCTCAGTGTCCGCCCATCCCGCCGTCCGGGATGCCTATCCGGCTAGCTGGGGTCACGGGTTCAGGCCGGGCGGGCGGATGCTGCGGCCCTCGGGCGCCGCCGCCAGGGCCCACGGCATCCAGAACGCGGCCCAGAGCACGAACTGGTCCGGTTACGCGGTGACCGGTTCCAGCGGGCAGTTCAGCAGAGTCTCGGCGAGCTGGAAGGAACCCACGGCCCACTGCAGCGGCCGCGGGTACAAGTACGCGTCCTTCTGGGTTGGCCTCGATGGTTACAACAGCGGCTCCGTCGAGCAGACGGGCACCGACTCCGACTGCGTCGGCTCGTCGCCCGATTACTACGGCTGGTACGAGATGTACCCGGCCTACCCGGTCAACTTCACCAGCCCGGTGTCGCCGGGGGACAGCATGACCGCCTCGGTGACCTTCAGCAGCTCCAGTACATACAAGCTGGTCCTGAAGGACACCACCAGGGGCTGGACCCAGACCATCACCAAGAACCAGAGCGGGCTGGCCCGGTCCTCCGCCGAGGTCATTACCGAGGCGCCGTCGTCGAACACGGGCGTCCTGCCGCTGGCCAACTTCGGCACCGTCAGCTACGCCGGCTCGGCGGACAACGGATCGTCGATGGGCGGCCAGAGCCCGACCCAGATCGTCATGATCGACAACAGCGGCAGGCAGAAGGATTCCACGAGCTCGATGAGTAGCTCAGGCGCGTTCAGTAACACCTGGATCAGGAGTAACTAGCCCTCTCCTTCCTCGGCGACAACGGGACTGCCCCGGAGGCCTCCGCCTCCGGGGCAGTCCCGCGCCTGGTCCTCGCCAGCCAAGGGCCGGCCGCCAATACCCGCTGACCTGGGGTCCTAGCTGACGAGCTTGACAAACGCCAATTCGTTATCATTTAGTTGTCGAATCGTTATAACGGCGACCCGGCAGTCGCCGCCACGCCCCGCAGGCAAGGTGAGCGCCCAGCCTCGGCAATTCACGGCCTGCCTACTGACGGCCCAGAGGAGTCCGCATGACCCGTCGCTGGTTCATCCCGCTCACAACCATCGCCCTGGCGTTCGGCTCGCTGATGGCAGCTGGCAGCGCCTCCGCCGCAGTGACGACTACCCACCCCGGTGTCACTCACGCCCGGCCCGGCGGCACGGTGCACGCGTTCGTGCCCGGCGGCCTGATGAAACGTCCGGCGGGTGCTGCCGCCGCCCGCGCCCATGGCGTCCGGAACCAGGCCCAGAGCACGAACTGGTCGGGCTACGCGGTGACTGGTTCGGCCGGCGCCTTCACCAGCGTCTCATCCAGCTGGACAGTGCCCGCGGCCAGCTGCAGCGGCAGCAGCGCTCAGTATGCGGCGTTCTGGGTCGGCCTGGACGGCTACAACAGCAGCTCGGTCGAGCAGACAGGCACGGACTCCGACTGCAACGGCTCCTCGCCGGATTACTACGGCTGGTACGAGATGTACCCGGCCTACCCGGTGTACTTCAGCAACCCGGTCGTCCCCGGTGACAGCATCACCGCCTCGGTCACCTTCAGCGGGACGCAGACTTACACGCTGGTCCTGACCGACAGCACCCAGGGCTGGACGCAGACCATCACCCAGGACGAGGCCGGCCTGAGCCGCTCCTCGGCCGAGGTCATCACCGAGGCGCCGTCGTCGTCCTCCGGCGTGCTGCCCCTGGCCGACTTCGGCACGGTCAGCTACAGCGCGTCCGGCGCCAACGGCTCATCGCTCGGCGGGCAGACCCCGACCTCGATCGTCATGATCAACGGCAGCGGCCAGGACAAGGACTCGACCAGCGCGATCGACGGCTCCGGCGGCTTCAGTAACATCTGGCTCCGCAGCACCTAACCCAGACGGATTCCATGATCACGACCGTTTCGCCGCACATTGTGCGGAGAAACGGTCGTGATCATGGACTGGAACGGGCGACAGTGGAATGGTGCATCCGCAGATCCCGGCCGACGCCGTACTGGAGACTTCCAGGGTCCGGCTTGCCCCCGTCCGCGTGGCTGACGCCGAGGAGATGGCCATCGTGCTCGGCGACCCGCGGCTGCACGAGTTCACCGGCGGTCGCCCGCTGGCCGTGGACGAGCTGCGCGCCCAGTACCGGCGGTGGGCGGCCGCCCCCGGCTGGCCGGGCGAGCAGTGGCTGAACTGGGTGGTCCGGCTGCGCGCGACGGGCGCAGCGGTCGGCACCGTGCAGGCCACGGTGACCAGCCGGGCCGACGGCTGCCGCGCCGCCCAGGTCGCCTGGGTCATCGGCCTGCCCTGGCAGGGCAGCGGGTTCGCCGCCGAGGCGGCTGCCGCCCTGGTGACCTGGCTGACGCAGGCCGGGGTGACCGACGTGACCGCGTCCATTGCCCCGGGCCACCGCGCGTCCGAGCGCGTCGCCGCCCGAGCCGGGCTTGAGCCGACGGCCGAGTCAGCGGACGGCGAGCGAGTGTGGCGGCTGTGTCCGGGTAATGGCAGAGCCCCAGCAACATGACCAGCCGGAGGAGCAGCCCATGCAGCCAGACGTAGTACCAGGCGAGCTCAGCGTTCGGGCAGCTGGCGGCCGCCGGCTCCAGGTCCTGGTCAGCGGGCCAGACGACGGCCTGCCGCTGGTGTTCCACAGCGGCACGCCCTCCGGGCTGGTGGCCTTCGGGCCGATGGTCGCGGCGGCCGCCGCCAGGGGCCTGCGCACGGTGATGTACGCCCGGCCCGGCTACGGCACGTCGACCCCCGATCCGGGCCGGCAGGTAGCCGATGCGGCCATGGACGTCGCCGCGGTGCTAGACGAGCTTGGCGCCGGGCATTTCGTTACTGCCGGATGGTCGGGCGGGGGACCGCATGCACTGGCCTGCGCGGTGCTGCTGCCGGGCCGGTGCCGCGGCGCGGCCTCGATCGCGGGCCTGGCGCCGTACGGGTCGGCGGGCATCGACTGGCTCGCGGGCATGGCGGGGGAGAACGTGGCGGAGTTCGGCGCGGCGCTGGCCGGCGAGCCGGAACTGGCCGCATTCCTCACCGCGGCCATGGCCGAGATGCGCGGCATCACGGCCAGCCAGGTCGCCGACGGCCTGGGCGACCTGGTATCGGAGGTCGACAAGTCCGTCGTCACCGGCGAGTTCGCCAACTACTTGGCGGCGTCGTTCAACGCGGCCGTCAGCACCGGGACCGCCGGCTGGCTCGAGGACGACCTGGCGTTCGTCCGCGACTGGGGATTTGTCGTCGATCAGGGCGCGCCGGTGACGATCTGGCAGGGCGACCAGGACATGATGGTGCCGTTCGCGCACGGGCAGTGGCTGGCCGAGCACGTGCCCGCGGCGCGGGCTCACCTGGTCGCCGGCGCGGGACACCTGAGCCTGGCGGTGGCCGAGTTCGGCGCGATCCTCGACGAGCTGATGAGCATCGCCGGCCTCGGCTAGCGGTCAGCGCGGGCGGCCGGGTGGCAGGGCGTCGGCTGGCCGCAGGCCGGTGACGGGGAGCGCCAGGCTGCCGGGGGGCACCTGCAGGACGGGCGGGGGAGCGCATGGGGGATATCAGCCGCCGCGAGGTACTTGGCGGGACGGGGAGGCTGGCGGTCGGCGCCGGTCTCGGCACGCAGCTCGGCTGGCTCGCGCCGGCCGCGCGGCCCGGCTTGCCGCCCGGGGCCCGGCCGCGTGCCTGGCCGCGGCCTTCTGGCCGGCCGGACTGGGCGGCGCTGGCCCGGCACCTCCGTGGCCAGCTGCTGCGCCCCGGAGACGCCGGCTACACGGTCGCGAGCGTCCCCTACAACAAGCGCTACGCCGCCATCCAGCCAGCCGGGATCGCGCTGTGCGCGGACGCCGCTGACGTCGGGACCGCGCTGCGCTGGGCCCGCCACTACGACGTGCCCTTCACGGCCAGGTCCGGAGGCCACAGCTATGGCGGCTACTCCACCAGCCCGGGGCTGGTCATCTCGCTGGCCCGGATGCAGTCGGTCCGGGTGGACGCCAGGTCCAGGACCGTCACCGTCGGGGCCGGCGTCCGGATCCGGGACCTGTACGCCGGGTTAGCCGGTACCACGCTGGCCGTTCCGAGCGGCCGCTGCCCGACGGTGGGAGTGAGCGGCCTCCTGCTCGGCGGCGGATTCGGCTTCAGCAGCAGGCACCTGGGCCTGACCTGTGATCAGCTGCTGGAGACCGAGGTGGTAACGGCATCGGGGGCGGTGCTGAGGGTCAGCCCGCGGTCGCACCCCGACCTGTTCTGGGCCTGCCAGGGCGGTGGCGGCGGCAACTTCGGGATCAACACCCGCTACACGCTGCGGGCGACCGAGGTCGGTGAGGTGTCGGTGTACCGGCTGGAGTGGCCGTGGCGACAGGCAGCCGCAGCCATGACCGCCATGCTCGGCCTCATGCCGACCGCCCCGGACTCGCTCTCCTGCCGGGTCGGCCTGGAGGTGAGCGGCGGCGGCCCGGTTACCGGAGGTGCCCCGCGGCGCGGCGTGTCGGCCCTCGGGCTGTACTACGGGCCGAGCCGCGAGCTGGCGGGGCTGCTGGCGCCGGTGCTAGCCGCCGCCTGGCCGACGGAGCAGCTGATCGAGGATCGCAGCTACCTGGAAGCCCAGGCCCTGCTGGCCCATAACGTGCCGTTCGACAGGTTCGCCTCCAAATCGGCGTTCCTCGACGCTTCACTGCCCGGCGGCGGCATCGATACCGCCATCCGCTGGATCGAGCGCTGGCCGGGGAGCTCCAACCCCGGCGGCGCCGGCGTGACGCTCTTCGCCTGGGGCGGGGCGATCGGCCGGGTCGCTCCGGCCGCGACCGCGTTCGTGCACCGGGACGCCGCTTTCCTGATGGACAACGAGACCACCTGGACGGCCCGCGACAGCCCGCGGGTCGTGGACGCCAACCTCGACTGGGTGGCGGGTCTGTATCACGACCTCGCGCCGTTCGGCACGGGGCAGGCATATCAGAACTTCATTGATCCCGGGCTCAGGGACTGGAAGAGCGCCTACTACGGGCCGAACCTGCATCGCCTCATGCGCGTCAAGCACAGGTACGACCCGGAGGGGGCATTCCGGTTTGCCCAGGCCATTCCCGGGGCTCCGGCGCGAGGCTGACCCGGCTGGGCTGCCGCCAGCCTCAGCCGCCGCAGCCTCAGGATCCGCCAGCGCCCGCCTCTGGCAGGCCGAGGGTCATCCGGACCGTGTTGCGGCCCTCTTCCTTGGCCTTGTACAGAGCATGGTCGGCGGCGGCGACCAGGTCGTCCAGGTCGCTGGCCGGGTCATCCATGGCCGCCACTCCGATGGAGATGGTGACCTGCGCCACGGCCCCGTCAGTACCTCCGACCGCCGGCACGGCGAGCGCGGCGACGGCGTCGCAGATCCGGCGGGCGATCGCGGCGGCCTGCGTGGCGGTGGTGTCGAGCAGCAGGACCGCGAACTCATCACCGATCCCGAATCTCCCGCACAGGTCACCAGGGCGCAGGACCTCAGCGAACCGCTGCGCTATCGCGGTGAGCACCGCGTCGCCAGTCTGGTGCCCGTGCGTATCGTTAATGTTCTTGAAGTGATCCGCGTCGGCCAGTAAAACCGCCAGGGGAGCGCTGCCTCTGGTCCGGGTGGCCCGGGTGACCTGGACGGCTGCCTCCCGCTGCCAGGTCGCAGCGTTCAGCAGGCCGGTCTTGCCGTCGATGCGCGCGTCGTTGACCAGTTGCGAGTGCCGCTGGGAGCGTTGCAGCAGGGTGACAACGGGCAGGGCAAACAGCGCCATGAACGCGCTCGCGGCGACCGCGTAGGCGACCAGGACCCCGACCGACAGCTCGGCCGCATCATCAAACAGGACCTCTTGAGTGAACAGGGCCGACCGGATGCTCTCCGTCGGGTCGGAGCCCTTGACTGCCGTCATAACCAGCAGATTGTTGACTGCCGACTGCAGCACGCCGCACAAGACAACCGCGACCGCCCACGCGACGACGCGCCCGCCGCCAGCCGGGATATGCCTGCTCAGCACCGGCGTCAGCGCGTGAAAGGCAACCGAGGCGGCGGCATACGACAAGCCCAGCGCCGCCATGGTATATGCGCGGCGGTAGGCCAGGGACCGGCGGATTCGCCACTGCGTGAACGCGACCCGGACGATCGGCGCTACCAGCCCGTAGACGGGAGGCAGCAGCAGCGCGATAGGGAGCTCCCACACCGGATGGGCGGATTTAATGTGGCCAGCGGGCTCGCCGGACCGGCGCGTCAGCTCCACCGTCGCGATGTCGCAACTGAGCAGGAGCCCGAAGAGCAAGGCGTCATGGGCCCGCACGGTGGTGAACAGGACGCACGCGGCAATGGCCACGACATCGGCGGCGATCACCGTCAGCACGACGACGCGCAGCCAGGCCGGGAGATCCCAGATCGGCCATTCCGCTGCCGGACCCATCCATCGGCGACGGCCTGGGACTGCTGCAGGGCCCATCGTCTGCCTCCGTGCGCGGCCGTCAGGTCGCGAGCCGAACCCATACGCGCTGCGTCTAAGCGTAACCGGGTCAACTCGTATTGTCATGGACACAGAGGAAAAGAGGGCCGCCAGTGTTCGAAAACCTGCCAAAGACTCTCGTGGTCGGCATTTAAGCATGATCGGATCGGGCCATGACCTGCACTTTCCCGGCGGTCATGACTGAAGGGAGGACGGCGATGCGCGGTCACGAGTGGGGCTAACGGCGGGGTGTGGTGCTGGTCTGCGAGCTGCGGAAGGGAGGACGGCGATGCGCGGTCACGAGTGGGGCTAACGCAATCAGACGTGGTCCGGAGCGCGGCTGGGCGACCGGTCGGCTGCCAGCGGGAATGCCAGGCCGATGGCGGCGACGGTGCCCAGCGCCCCGGCGGCGCCGATTACCAGGGCCGGAGCCAGGTGTAGCGCGGCTGCGCCAGCCAGGGCCATTGCAGCCGCCTGGCCTAGGCTCATGCCGGCGGCGGCCAGGCCGAAAGCCTGGCTGCGCTGCTCTGGCGGAGCGGCAGTGACAAACGCTGCGTTCGCCGCGACCTGGAAGCAGCCGCAGGCCCCAGAGGCGGCCAGGATCAGCAAGGTGATCGGCAGGTTCGGGCGGAGCGCGATCAGGATCAGGATCGCGCAGGACGCCACGGATAGCGGTCTCATCAGCCGGTCACGGCGATCGGCGTTCAGCAGGCGGCTGAAGATCAGCGCGCCAACGGTATAGCCGGCGGCTGGGAAGGCGAGAAGCAGTCCGGTAGCCGCTGCGCCGCCCCCCAGCGCCCGGCCGAACGGGGCGGCGATGCCCTCAGGAGCGTCGCAGAACGCGGCGAGCCAGCCCAGCAGCATGGGGGCCCGCAGCGCCGGGTTGCCCAGTACTAGCTTGAGGCCGGCGACCAGGCCGTCGACTGCCCTGCCTTTCGTCACCGCGCTGGCGGCAGCCGGAGGCCGTACGGCCACGCCGACCCGGACCAGGATGGCCGAGATCCCGAAGGTCGCGGCGTCGATGAGCAGGCAGGCGCGAGCACCGAACAGTGCCGTCATCGCGCCGCCGGCGGCGAACCCGATCACCTGGCCGAGCTGCAGCGTCGTGAGCGTCACGGCCGTGCCCGTCACGTAGTGATCGCCGGCCAGGATCTCCGGGTAGATGGCCGCCCGCGCCGACTTGAACGGAGCGCCGATCATCGTGATCCCGAAAAGTAACGCGACCAGGACCGCCAGCGGTACGCCTCGCACGACCATCACCGCGGCCAGTGCCATCCGGGCCAGGTCGGAGGTGATCATCACTGCCCGGCGGGGCAGCCGGTCAGCCAGCCCGGAGAGCAGGATTCCGCCGGCGAATGACGGGACGAAGCTGGCCGCGAAGGTCAGGGCGGCCAGGAGCGATGAGTTGGTTCGCTGATAGACCAGCACGGTCAGCGCCACCTTGGCCAGCTGGTCCCCTACGACCGACAGCAGCTGCGCGGCCCAGAGCGCTCGAAACTCAGCGACCGCGAACACCACCCGGTAACCAGCCCGGCCGGCCACTTCGCTCACGGCCGGCCCAGATGCCTGCGCCGCGAGTACCGGCCAGCTGGCCTGGCCTGGCTGGTACTCGCGGCCATCTCGGCATCGGGAACCGCCCGCTCATCCGCGCGGCCGACGAAATGGTCCATTCGAACAGTGTGCACCTGTTGGTGCCGCCCGAGGACGGCCTAGGCGATGGCTAGCTCACCGCGCCTGGGTCAGGTTGTAGACGGTCTCACCGCCTACGGTCCGCGCCGTGAAGTGCGCCGTCACCCAGCTCGTGATGGCCGCCGCGGCGCCTGATCCGCCGCCGAAGCTGCTGGCGTTCGTGCCGACGAAATAGTGGATCTTGTGCTCGGCGACCAGCTTCTTGAACTGCGCTAGCGTCGGCGCCGCGTCGGTGCCGTTGAACCCGCCGATCGACAAGATGGCCTGCCCGGTGGCGAGTTGCAGCGGCGCTGCGCTCTCGGAGCCAACTGTGGCGGCGGCCCAGGTATAAGTGCTGGCGTCTCGCTCCAGCAGCGTGGTCAGCGCCTTGCTGACCTGGGTGGACCCGCCGAGGCCGCCGCCTCCAGGACCCCCGGCGCCGCCGGGAAAGCCGGCCGGGCGTCCGGAAGCAGTCCCGCCGCGCGGCACCGTACCGGGTAGCTGCCCGGATGCATGCAGCTGGCCCGCGCCGGGGCTGGACCCGGCTGCCCCGCCTGCGGAACCCGCCGCGCTGCCGGCTCCCGCGCTGCCGGCTCCCGCAGGGTTACCAGTCCCGGCGCCAGCGCCAGGCAGCGTGGCCCGACCGCCCGTCCTGCCCGCGCCGCCGAAGCCGCCACGGAAACCGTGGCCGAATCCGCCGCCGGGTCCGCCGGCGCCCCCTGGACCGCCGAACGCGCTCGTGACCGTCGGTCCGGCAGTGGGCAGCGCGCCCGTGTGCGTGGTGCTGGCGGCGTCCACGCTGTAGGCCGCGGGCCCGGCCAGCGCGGCGACGACCGCGCCCGCGGCTGCCGCCCCGGCCATGGTTACTCGCCATCGTCTGCCTGCGACTGCCTGCCCGCCGGTCGCCAGCCCGGGGGCGGCACCCGATCGCCTGGTCAGCCATGGTGATGCCAGCAGGACGGCGGCCGATGCGAGTCCGAGGACGAGCACCGCGAACCGCAGCGGCGGATACCAGGAGGGCGAGCGGTCGAGCAGGACATACGACCAGATGGCCGTCACGGCGACAGCCGCGCTGAGCAGGGCCCGGGCCGGCCACTCTTGCCGCAGTCGCCACAGGGTCACGGCGCCGATCCCGGTGAGCGCGGCGATCGCCGGAGCCAGGGCCACCGTGTAGTACGGGTGAATGATGCCGGTCATGAAGCTGAACACGGCCCCGGTGATGATCAGCCAGCCGCCCCACAACAGGGCCGAGGCCAGAGCGCGGCCGGTCCGCCACGGAGCCGTCCGCCCGCCGACAGCATCAGCTCCCCTGCGGCGGTCGCGTCGCGGGCGCCCCCGCCAGGACAGCCAGGCCAGCGCGCCGATGGCCAGCAGCGCGGCCGGGAGCAGCCAGCTGATCTGGCCGCCCATCTCACTGGCAAACAGTCGCCCGAGACCGGCCGACCTGCCGAACGCCGGACCGGACCCGCGACCGCCGGTGAAGCCCACCGAGCCGGTCTCGTTGCCGCTGAGGCGGCCCAGGCCGTTGTAGCCGAGCGCCAGCTCCAGGATGCTGTCGTTGGTCGAGCCGCCGACATAGGGTCGGCTGGCGGCGGGCGTCAGCATGACCGCTGCGACCCACCAGCCCGCGGCCACCACGACGGCGGCCAGCCCCGCGAGCAGCTGCCAGATCCTGGTGCGCAGCCGGGGCGGGCCGGCGACCAGGTAGACGAGGCCGAACGCCGGCAGGACGAGAAACGCCTGCAGCATCTTGGTCAGGAACCCGAAGCCGAGCAGCGCCCCGGCGAGGACCAGCCACCGAGTGCGGCCGGACTCGATCGCACGGACCACGGCGTAGGCGGCGGCGGTCATCATCAGCACCAGCAGCGCGTCCGGGTTATTGAACCGGAACATCAGCGTGGCTACGGGGGTCAGGGCCAGCACCGCCCCGGCGAGCAGCCCGGCGCCCGGCCCGTACCAGCGGCGCACCGCGGCGTAGAGCAGCGCCACCGACCCGACGCCCTCCAGCGCCTGCGGGACAAGCATGCTCCAGTAATTGAGGCCGAACATGCGCGCCGAGAGCTCCATTGCCCAGAGCGAGGCGGGCGTCTTATCGACCGTTATGAAGTTAGAGGCGTCGAACGAGCCGAAGAAGAATGCCTTCCAGCTCTTCGTGCCAGCCTGCACCGCTGCCGAGTAGAAGTCGTTGGCCCAGCCGTTGCGGCTGAGTCCGACCAGGTAGAGCAGCGCTGTCGCGGCGAGCAGCCCGCCCAGAGCCGGGCGCGTCCAGCGGGCGGGCGCAGCGGTCGCGGCGCGTGTCCGGGCCGGGCGGCCGGCCGTGACGGCGGTCACTGCGAAGTCCCGCGGAAGACCCAGCTGCGATAGAGGGCGAACCGGGCCAGCGTGGCGACGAGGCTCGCGACGAGCAGGGCGGCCAGCTCCGCGGCCCTGGTCGGCTGCGGAACCATCCAGTGCAGCATGGCCAGCGCGCCCGAGGTCAGCAGCAGGCCCGCGGCGAACGCGATGAGGCCGCGCAGCTGATGCCGGACGACGTGCCGGCGGCCGGAGATGCCGAACGTGACGCGCCGGTTCACGGCGGTGTTGGCGACCGCCGTGACCAGCAGGCTGATCGCGTTCGCCGTCTGTGCCGCCAGCCCGCGGCGCAGGACGAGATAGATGAGCAGGTAGGCCAGGGTGCTCGCGGCCCCGATCACGACGAACCGGGCCAGCCGCTGGCCGCCGCCCATCCGCAGGATGCCGCGGAGGTCAGCCAGCGCGGTCGCGCGCACGTTCACCCGCGAGTCCGGGTCGTCGGTCCAGTCGACCGGCACCTCGTGGATGCGCAGCCCGGCCCGCTCGGCCAGCACGAGCAGCTCGGTGTCGAAGAACCATCCGCCGTCCTGGGTGAGGGGCAGCAGCTCACGGGCCTTGTCCCGGCGGATGGCCTTGAAGCCGCACTGCGCGTCGGAGAACCTCGCTCCGAGCGTGGCCTGCAGCAGCAGGTTGTAACCGCGGGAGATCATCTCCCGGCGCGGCCCGCGGACGACGCGGGAGCCGCGGGCCAGCCTGGTGCCGATGGCCACGTCACTGTGCCCGGACAGCAGCGGCGCGACGAGCGGCAGCAGCGCGTTGAGGTCGGTGGACAGGTCGATGTCCATGTAGGCGAGCACGTCAGCGCCGCTACGCGACCAGATGGACCGCAGGGCGCGGCCCCGGCCTGGCTGGTCAAGCCGGACCGCGGTGACGCCCGGCATCTCGGCGGCGAGCGCCACCGCGATATCCCAGGTGCTGTCCGTGCTCCCGTTGTCGGCGATCGTGACGCGGGCGGTGAACGGGAATCCGCCGGCCAGGAAGGCGTGGAGCCGGCGGATGCCGGGGGCCAGGTCGGTCTCCTCGTCCTTGACCGGGACGACGATCTCCACCTGACAGGTTCCGGGCGGCCCGTCCGCCGTGGCCGGCTCGGCGGCCGGTTCGAGTGCTATCGCTGGAGTGTTCATGGCGATCACTATTGATGTCGACGCTGGTCAGGTCCTGCGACGACATTCTGAGGCCGCTATGAACCCCCGGCCGGGCAGGCTCCGCCCGCGCCCAGCTTGCGCGGCCCGCGGAATGAGCGAGGCAGGCCGAGCCCGCGCCGTTTCGCGCTCAGGCGAACGCGTACCGTAACCTCTATGTCTGAGGGTGATCATCAAGCTACACAGGGTAGTGAGAACCGGGCGGAGCGAGCGGCTCAGCGAGGTCCGGCAGAGCGGGCAAAGCCGGAAGAACGGGCAGAGCGGGCGGAGGGGGAAGCGGCTCCGGATCGGTCCCGGGGCGCCGTGCCCGTGCGCGAGGTCCTCGTGGCGGCCGCCCGGTCGGGCCGGCGCGACGGATGGCGGATCCTCGCGGTCGCGATCACGGTTTCCACCGTGACCGCCGTGGGAGAGGTCGCCGTGAGGCACCTCATCGACCCGAGCGAGCTGGCGCTGTCGATCCTGGTCGGCATCAGCGCCGGGGCAGTGAGCATCCTGGGCACGGTTTTCCTGTCGGGTTTCCTGACCCGGCTGGCAGGCGCGGCAGAGCACGCGACGCCCGCGCCAGGACCCGGACCCGGCGCCGGGGCCACGGCCGGGGCCACGGCCGGGGCCGGAGCGCCAGCCCGGCCGCCCCAGGTCACCCTCGGCCAGGTGGCCCGCCATCTCCCCTGGGGCCGGCTTATCCTGGCCGACCTGCTGGTCGTCGTGCTCGTGATCATCGGGATACTCGCGCTGGTGATTCCCGGCCTGGTGATCCTGACCCTGCTGGCGGTCACCGGTCCGATGATCGAGATCGAGGACCGGAAGGTACTCCCGGCGCTGCGCCGGTCCGCCCGGCTCGCCCGGCATCATTTCTGGTCGGCGGCGCTGCTGGCGACGGTGCCGATGATCCTCGCCAGCGAGATCGAGTCCATCGCCCCGGAGCCGACCGGCGTGGGCGAGATCCTGGAGGTGCTCGCCGTACGGGGCATCGGCGAGGGAGTGCTGGAGGCGGCGATCGGCCTCATCCTGGTGCAGCTCTGCTACCGGCTCATCGCCCTGGACCGCCAGCCGACTGGCGCCCGGCCCCCGGCTCACACCAGCTAACCCATCCGGGCGCCGTCCGCAGTTAATCGTTGCGCAGCGAGATCGGGTCGGACTCGGCGATGGTGTCCGCCTCGATGGCGCGCAGTCCTTCGCCCAGCCGCCCCCGGGCCTGCCGCAGCAGCTTGAGCGAGGGACCCGCGATGCTGCCGGCGGAGGCACGCTCCGGGTCGGCACCGTGCTCTTCGATCAGGTGCACCTGGAGGGCCGCGGCGACTTCGTCGACGGCCTTGAGTGCTTGGTAGATGGCGAGATCCCGGCTGGCGTCGTTAACCATGCCTGCGAGTATGCCCCCCTCTGACGTCGTCATCACCCAGCGCGGTGAACCTCTCGGCACGGCGCGGCGCCAGCAGCGGTGCCGGGACAGCGCGGCTGGATAAGGTGTCGCCATGTTCCAGGGGGGAAGCTTTCCGGCGCGCCAGTCTCACCTTGAGGCCGGCAGCCCGCTGCGGACTCCGCGGGCCGCCGCGGCGGCGGGGATCGCCTTCGCGCTGCTCACGGCCACGTCGCTGATCATGCTCCGGCTGGCGACTCCAGCCAATCCCAATAACGTCGGCCAGTGGCTGAGCGACTCGGGCAGGCGGAGAGCCGTCTCGGTGGCGCTGAACCTGGTCCCGTTCGCGGGCATCGCATTCCTGTGGTTCATCGGCGTGGTCCGGGACCGCATCGGCCAGCGCGAGGACCGCTTCTTCGCGACCGTGTTTCTCGGGAGCGGCCTGTTATTCATCGGCATGTTCTTCAGCGCGGCGGCCCTCGCCGGGGGTCTCATCTCCGCGGCCGCGTCTCATGCTTCGGCGGTGCCCGGCTCAGACACCCTGGCCCTCGGCCGCGGCGCGACCGCCATCCTGCTGAACGTGTACTCGATGCGGATGGCGGCGGTCTTCACGATCACGACCGTGACGATCGCGCGCCGGACCGAGATCATCTCCCGGTGGCTGTGGGGGGCCGGCCTGGTGAGCGCGCTGGTGCTGCTCGTCGGCAGCGGGTTCTCGCCCTGGTTTGAGCTCCTGTTCCCCGCCTGGATCCTGGCGCTGAGCGTCGACATCCTCGCGCGCGGCCGCGGCGCCGCTGATCCGGCCGACCCGTCGACGCCCGGCAGCTCGACGGAGGCGCCGCCGGCAGGGGAAGCGCGATACTGAAGCAACGCCGGGCAGCGAAGCGCGCCCTGGCCACCCGTCAAGGAGCACTCGTGGGCCTCTACGACCAGCGAATCCTCCCGCGCATCCTCAACCTCACCTGCGGCGCCGAGACCGCCGAGCCGCTGCGGCGCCGGGTGTGCACGGGCCTGGCGGGCGAGATCATCGAGATCGGGTTCGGCTCGGGG
>JGI20205J14842_1000105_pt1 | contig 20045 bp, 17 predicted proteins | sample NGESurshal092012_2_FD_14842 | JGI IMG/M metagenome (IMG submission 14842) | reverse complement strand
TTAACCGGAGAAAGCAGGGTAAAGATTTGTTTCATAGCTTTCTAAACATAGCAACTTCATATCCTTGGTATGCACCTTGCACTTAAAAGCGGATAGTCATTGATTTTCTTATCAATATCTTATTTGCTAAAAATCATTCTATAATCTACAGAAACTTTTCCTTTTGAAATATCGTCAAGTTTTCGCTTTAATAGACTTTTTTTCAGAGGTTTTAAATAATCTATAAAAAGCTTGCCGTCTATGTGATCGTATTCGTGTAAAATAACACGGGCTGTAATCCCGATAAATGTTTTGGTGTATTCAATAAAGTTTTCATCAAAGTAATGGATCGTAACACTCTCTTTTCTTAAAATATCTTCTCTTATTTTTGGAATGCTCAGGCAGCCTTCATTATAAGGCCATTCTTCTCCTTCCAGGCTTTTAATTTTTGCATTAATGAAAACACCTTTAAAACCATAATCGCCGGGATAATAGTCTTTCTCCTCTTCTTCAAGGTTATTTATAATCTGAATACTATCCATCACAAATAAGCGAATATCTTTATTTACCTGGGGAGCAGCCAAACCCACACCTTTACTATTGTACATAGTTTCCCACATATCTTCTATAAATTTATGTAAACCTGGATAATCAGGATTAATTTCTACACCTACTTTTCGTAAAACCGGGCTGCCGTAAGCTACTATCGGAAGAACCATAATTGAAATATTATTGGAATAATTAAATCATTAAAGGATTGCAAATTTACAGAAATTCCTTTATTTTAGTATTAAGTGTTTCCCATATATTCCTGCAACATAATAGTAGCCGCTATTTCATCAACCGTCCTTTTGTTTCGGCGATCTTTTTTCTTCATTCCCATATCAATCATCGCCTGTTTGGCCAATTTGGAGGTATATCTTTCATCCACTTTTATTATGGGTATTTGAGGAAACTCTTTTTCGAGTTTTTTAATAATTTGTTTTACTAGGGGTGTAGCGTGAGTATCTGAATCATCTAAATTTTTGGGTTCCCCAATTACAATGAATTCAACACTTTCCTGCTGGAAATATTTTTTTAGAAAAGGAATTAATTCATGCGAATCAACAGTAGTAAGTCCAGTTGCAATAATTTGCAAAGGATCTGTAACGGCAATGCCTGTACGCTTTAATCCATAATCTATGCACAGAATCCGGGGCATGGGAGAAGTTAATTGGTTAATTCGTTAATTAGTTTATTAGTTTATTGGTTAATTCGTTGATTATGATTTTACGTTATTTGTTGTTTTACTGGAACCTCATCCCTCATACCTAATTCCTTATAAATATATCCAATAATACCAACACACAAAAAACAACAGAAGCAAATCCATTTAAACTAAAAAATGCCTTATTCACCTTCGACAAATCTTTTGGTTTTACAAGCCTATGCTGATAAATTAAGAAGAAAGTAAATGCAGTAGCACCGGCCCAGTAAAACCACGAAAAATGACCTAATACACCAGCGAGAATGATGGATGCCGCTGATAAAAAATGCAGGTATTCACTCACAAATAAAGCCCTTTTTGCTCCAAGCCTCGAAGGAATTGAAAATAAATTGTGGTTTTTATCAAACTCTTCATCCTGCAATGCATAAATAATATCGAAACCACTTACCCAGAATAAAACCGATAGCGAAAACAAAACAGGTACCACAGCAAATTGCCCGGTAACAGCAATATAAGCGCCAATAGGCGAAAGGCTCAAACCTAATCCCAGCACAAGGTGGCAGAGAGGTGTAAATCTTTTTGTATAACTGTAAAAAAGAATAACGAATAATGCTACCGGCGCTAAAACCAAACAAAGTGTATTAATAAAATAAGTGGTAATTATAAATGCCACACAATTAAAAACTACAAATACCATCGCATTCTTCCTGGAAATGATACCACCCGGAATTTCCCGAATTGCAGTTCTTGGATTTTTCGCATCATATTCTGCATCTAGCCAGCGATTGAAAGCCATTGCCGCGCTGCGCGCAAATACCATACATAAAATAACAAGTACCAAAAGCAGCCACCAAGGCCTTTCTAAATGGTAGCCAATTATTTTTAGTCCATAAAAAAATCCAATCAAAGCAAACGGCATTGCAAAAATCGTGTGTGCAAATTTTACAAGGGAAAGATAATTGAGAACCCCAACCCTCAAAGGGGCTTTTGTAACTTTTAACTGATTTTGCTTTATACTTTCAACCTTAGTTTCCATTTATTTGTTTTTTATCTTTCTTCCTTTGTCCTATGGCTCGTTTCTGAAAGGACTCTTTAAAGTAGTTCTAAGAACCTTTGGAGGGTAAGTTTAGGTGACATTCAGGGTAGGTAGCGTTTTAATCTTTCTTTAATTTCCTTATCTGTAATATCAGTTCTTTCGGATTTATCGTAAATACTAATTAAAATAATAACTTTATTTATAACTTGTACAAAAGTGATTACTCTTGCTCACCCACTTTTTCCACGCTGTTTGCTTTTGATGTGAAGCCTGACTTTATAACAATTATGGCCTAAACTTTTTCCTTGAAATGGATTTTCGGTAAGCTCTTCTAAAAAAATTGCATAATCAGAACTCATCGAAGGATATTTAGCAGAAAGGCGTTTTATTTCTTTATTAAATTCAGGTGTGTTTAAAATTTTATAACTCACTTAAAAGGGATTTTGCATCCTGTAAATCAATTTGTCCACTCAGATAAGAAGCAGCGCTCCTCGCCCCATTTTCTATACTTTTAAGCACCTCAGTTTTTGAAGAAGATTTATATACCTCGGTTTTTATTTTGAGCTTTCGTAACATGCTAATTACTTCTTTATACTCAACTGTATTTTTAGGTTTTATAATTATAGTATCCATGTTGTAAAATTACATTTTTTTTGGGATTGATTTACTTACTGATTCCCACATCACAATACCTGCAGCCACAGAAATATTCAACGAATGTTTCATACCAAACTGTGGAATTTCCACACATCCATCACACAATGAGATTATTTCCTGATCCACGCCTGTAACTTCATTGCCAAAAATAAAAGCAATTTTGTTAACAGGTAAATCATGAATCTTTTCAAGTGAAATACTATTCGTTACCTGCTCTACTGCGAATACCTTATATTCATCTTTTTTTAAATACTCAATAGCCTCTTTGGTTGTCTCAAAATATTTCCAATTCACAGAATCTTGCGCTCCCAGTGCAGTTTTGGTAATTTCTTTATGCGGAGGTTTTGCTGTATAACCCGTTATAAATATGGATTCAATTAAAAATGCATCAGCAGTACGGAATACACTGCCTACATTATAAGCGCTACGGATATTTTCTAAAACTGCAATAACAGGATTCTTCTCTGATTCTTTAAATTCATCCACAGATTTCCGGTTCAATTCCTCCATTCTTAGTTTTCTCATCAAAAGAATATTAATTTGCAAAAATAGTTCAATTAACAAATGAGAAAAACAGCAAATAGAAATTCTTGTTATTTATTTGTTTGCTGTATTGGTTAATTGGGTTAATTAATTCGTGTAATTAGTGCATAAAATTAGTTTTATCATAATTCTTAATTTATAATTTTAATTCTTCAATGTCTGCAGCAGATACCCCTTTAATGAAACAGCATAATGCCATCAAGGCAAAATACCCTGATGCGATTTTGCTTTTTCGTGTGGGTGATTTTTATGAAACTTTTGGGCAGGATGCCATTACGGCTTCACGCATTTTAGGAATTACTTTAACCAAAAGAAACAACGCCTCTCCCACTGCTTCAGAATTGGCGGGTTTCCCCTACCATGCTTTAGATACTTATTTACATAAATTAGTAAAAGCGGGTTTTCGGGTTGCAATATGCGATCAGCTTGAAGATCCCAAACAAGCGAAAGGAATTGTGAAGCGCGGCGTTACAGAATTGATAACGCCGGGAGTGGCCACCAACGATAAATTGCTGGAGCATAATCAGAATAATTTTTTATGTGGCATTCACTTTATGGATGAGAAAGTTGGCATTTCATTTTTGGATATTTCTACAGGTGAATTTTTTATTGCCGAAGGTGACAAAGAATATGCCGATAAATTATTGCAAAGTTTAAATCCTGCAGAGGTAATTTTTCAACGCAATCAACAAAAGAATTTTAAAAATTATTTTGGAGGTAAATTTTATACTTACACGCTTGATGAATGGATTTTTTCTGAACAATATGCGCATGAAACTTTATTAAAACATTTCGGAACTCAAAGCCTTAAGGGGTTTGGCGTAGAGAACATGAAAGTGGGAATTGTTGCTGCAGGCGCTATTCTCCATTATTTAAAAGATACCGAGCATCCGAACCTTCAGCACATCACGTCTTTACAAAGAATTGATAAAGGAGATTATTTGTGGATGGACAGGTTCACCATCAGGAATCTTGAACTATTAAGCAATTCAGAAAATACCAATTCGTTACTGAAAGTTTTGGATAATACCGTTTCTCCAATGGGCGCACGATTGCTGAAACGATGGATGCTATTACCTCTCACTGAAATTCCTAAAATCGAAGAACGGCTAAATCTGGTTGAATACTTTATCAAATCACCTGAAGAGAAAAACAAGATCTCTCAAAATATCAAACAGGCAGGAGACATTGAGCGATTGGTAAGTAAAATTCCTCTAAAAAAAATAAATCCGCGTGAAGTTTTGCATATTGGCAAAGGATTAAAATTAGTTGCTCAAGTGAAAAATTGGTGCGAGGCTTCTACCAATGAATATTTAAAAAGACTGGGAGATTCGCTGAATCCATGTAAATATATTGCTGATAAAATATTCAAAGAGATCATAGAAAACCCGCCGGTGGCTATATCCAAAGGAAATGTAATTGCTTCTGATGTAAATTACGAATTAGATGAATTAAAGAGTATTGTAACTAACGGCAAAGCACACCTGCTAAAACTTCAGCAAAAAGAAACAGAGTGCACAGGAATTTCTTCTTTAAAAATTGGTTTTAATAATGTATTTGGATATTATCTTGAAGTGACTAACACGCATAAAGATAAAGTTCCTGAAAGCTGGATCAGGAAGCAAACCCTTACCAATGCGGAAAGATATATTACGCCGGAGTTGAAAGAATATGAGGAAAAAATAACCGGCGCTGAAGATAAAATTCTACAATTAGAACAAAATATTTTTGAACAACTATTGAATGAATTGCAGGATTATATTGCTCCCATGCAAATGAACGGCCATGTATTTGCTGTATTGGATTGTATCATTTGCTTCGCTAATAATGCTTTACATTTTAAATATAAAAAACCTCTGTTGCACACTGGACTTGAGCTTGATTTAAAGGACAGCCGTCATCCGGTAATTGAAAGAAATTTACCTCAGGGCGAAAGTTATATCGCAAATGATATTTTTTTAGATCCGCAATCACAGCAGGTAATTATTTTAACAGGGCCCAACATGAGTGGTAAAAGCGCCATCCTTCGCCAGGCAGCGCTGATCACTTTAATGGCTCACATGGGAAGTTTTGTTCCTGCTGAAGAAGCAAGAATTCCCCAGACAGATAAAATTTTTACAAGAGTGGGCGCCAGCGACAACTTAACAAGTGGTGAAAGTACTTTCATGGTGGAAATGAATGAAACAGCAAGCATTATCAATAACATCAGTCCACGAAGTTTGATTTTGCTCGACGAAATTGGCCGGGGCACTTCCACGTACGATGGTATTTCTATTGCATGGAGCATCGTCGAATACCTTCATCATTCCGCAAATGCACCGAAGACTTTATTTGCTACGCATTATCATGAATTAAATGAACTGGAAAACAAATTCGAGCGCGTAAAAAATTTTCACATTACCAATAAAGAAGCCGGGAATAAAATTATTTTTTTAAGAAAATTAGTCCCCGGAGGAAGCATTCACAGCTTTGGTATTCATGTGGCAAAAATGGCCGGGATGCCGCCATCGCTCATTGACAGGGCAAATGAAATTTTAAAACAATTAGAAACAAAACATGTTGACGCTTCTGAAAATGATGAAAGCTCATCAAATGAAGAGACAAAAAAGAATTTGAAAAGCATTAAAGAAAATCTGAAAAAACTAAGTGCTCCGCAAATGCAGTTAAGCATTTTTGATGCTCATTCGCAAACATTTGAAGACATTCGGAAAATATTGGATGCCGTTGATATCAACAGGTTGACACCTGTTGAAGCGCTCTTGAAATTACAGGAGATAAAGGGGATGGTTAAATAATTTACTTCTGGAAAGTTATATCTTTTAGATAAAACTTCCAGAAGGTTTTTTTTTCAGTAAAAAAATAAAAAGTAAGGATTCTTATTTTATTTAAAATTTGAATCATTGAAGAGTGTTGTCTTTCTTTAAGTTCTCCGATTTTATGAAAGCTATTCTTCACTGAGAGCATTTAAAAAATCATCTATTGAGATCAAGGTGATTTTTGGAAATTCAATATTCTTCAGAATGGAAAAATGCTTATCTTCTGACACAATGAAGGAAACTTTGCCTGCAATGGCGCAATCACAATATTTATTATCATTAGGGTCAGTTTTTATCAATTGCCACTTATACCAGGAATTGACATATTCTACCTTTGGCAATTCTTTTAATAAGGTAACAAAAGCATTTGCAGTAGCTGTCCCATATTTCTGTTGTATGATTTCTTCATTTTCCAATACTATTTCATTAGTAACTGCAAGATGGTATTTCCCATTTATTAAGCTCTCATAAATTTTATGATAAGGTGAACGGGAAGTCAGGCATATCTCGATAATATTACAATCTAATACTACTGTCATTCATAGGCCTGTTTACGAAAATGTTCTTTTTTCCACTCTTCAAAAACTACATTTGAGTACCCTTTTTCTTTAAAGGATTTATCTGCCTCCCTTATTACTTTTTCAGCGAGATAGGCAACGAGCAAGGATTTTATTTCTTTCAAATCCTCTTCTGATTGATCGGAACTGAATAATTTTAAAATTTCCAATTGAGTATCATTAAGAGATGAAGGCATAAATAATTTTTACTCAAATTTATGACATTTTGGTAATCTTTTCAAGAAGACAATCTAACAGATTATTTTGCAAAACCATAGTAAACAAACAAATAACAGGTATTTTAATTTTATCGAAACTCTTATCCGCTCTATGATCGATATCTTTCATGATAAATGAACAATCCACCAATTCCAAAAAAATATTCAATACTCATACACCAAATACCCCCACGGCTGCATTTCGTAAACATGGTTTTTAAATAATTTTTCTTTTTGTTTTAAAAATACATTCAAAGGATTTCCATATACTTCCGGTTCTTTTATGGTAATATGTTGTGGCTCGTCAGAAAGATTCAATACTACAAAAATCTTATGCTTTCCTTTTTGCCTTATGTAAGCAAATATTGCGTCGTCGTTTGCCGTTGGAATCTTTTTATAGGCTGCATCCGCAGCAAGTGCTTCGTCTTTTTTGCGAAGGTGAAGCAAGGTGCTGTAAAACGGGGCCATGGCATAATCATCCCAATTGATAGGATCTCTTACAAAAAATTTTAATCGTTTTTTATTAGGCGCTTCCTGGCCGCTATAAATCAGGGGAACACTTTCATACATGGTTTGTGAGAACACCGCAAATGCTTTATAAGCATCCCCATATTTTTCAAATTCAGTTCCATTCCAACTGTTTTCATCGTGGTTAGAGGTGAAATACATTCGTTCTGCATTTTTTGGAAAAACAGAAAAATTTTGATTCAAAACAGAATCTAAATATTTTAATGAATGCTTTCCCTGCGCTACATCTACGGTTGCCCACATAATATTCCATGGATAGGTAGCATCAAAACCGGCATAATGAAATTTTGGGTTTTCACTTTCTGCCAACATAAAAACATCCTTTACTTTTCTCAGATCAGTGATACATTCTTTCCAAAAATCCTCAGGAATTGGATCTACATGATCACAACGAAAACCATCAATGTTGGTTGTGGTGATCCAAAATTTCATGTCACTTATCATACTGTCGCGCAATTCCATGTTTGAATAATCGAGATTTCTGGTATCTGTATAATCGGCATCGTAAACCGTATTCCCATTTTTATCGTGTTTATAAAAATCCGGATGCGCTTTTATCCATGGATTATCCGGTGAAGTATGGTTAGGCACCCAGTCAATAATTACTTTGAAACCTAAACTGTGCGCTCGATTCACCAGTTCTTTCCAGTCGGCCATGGTGCCAAACTCGGGATTTACTTCTTTATAATTCATTACAGCATAATAACTTCCCAGGTCTGACGAAGTCATTTTTCTTCCTTCAATTCCGATAGGATTAATGGGCATAAACCATAAGATTTGAACACCCATTTGTTTCAATCGCGGCAGGCTTTTTTCAAATGCATTAAAAGTTCCTTCCGGCGTATATTGCCTTACATTCACTTCGTAAATATTACCTTGTTCACTCCATAAAGGATGTGTAAAAGAAGTAGCTTCCGCACCCTGGTTCACTATCGGCGAATACTTTGGACTACACGAAAAACCGCAGAAAAAAATAATAATCATAAGAGCAGAGGGAAAATATCTTTTTTTCATAAAGGATTTTTATAACTTGATTTTTGTAATTTTAAATATGACCTCGCGGTATTTTAATATATTTTGCCTGTGTCATTAAATAGAAATTTCAATTATTCATTGGTTTACTGAGAGGCACCCATATATTAGCACATTAGCAAATTAATCATCCATCTCGTCGCGTATCTCATTAGAAATTTTTACCAAAACTTTATCTATTCGATGACCGTCCATATCTACTATTTCAAATTGAAAACCACGCCACTCAAAGGTATCGCCGGTTGAGGGAATACGTTTTAATTCGTGGAGAATAAACCCGGCAAGAGTGTCAAATTCATTTTCACCTTCATTGATCCAAACAGTTTTATCAAACTTTGTGAGGAAATCATAAAACTGGATTTGTCCGTCTATTAAGTAGGTGCCATCGTTTCTTTCTATTATTTCATATTCATCATCTTCCTCTTCGGGCATCTCTCCTACTATCGCATTTAAAATATCTTTCACAGTTATCATACCCAATAAACTTCCATATTCGTCAACGATAAAAGCGTAATGGATTTTGGTCCTTTTTATTTTTTCGAGTACCTGGTAGGCCGAATTATTTTCAGGGATAAAAAGTGCTTTTCTCATCAGTTCTTTTAAAGGAATGTCAGGCTTCAAAAACATATCTTTTACATAAATAATACCTTCAATATTATCAATCGTTTCACTACAAACAGGATATACAGAATGTTGAAATTCTTTTATTTTTTCTTTTACCGACGATTGTTCTTCATTCACATCAAACCAAACTATATCCGTTCGATGGGTCATCAGCGAGGTAATATTTCTGTCACCCAAATGGAACACTCTTTCAATGATATCTTTTTCTTCTTCTTCAATGGTTCCCAATTCGCTTCCTTCATTGATCATTGCTTTTATTTCCTCTTCTGTTACCTGGGTATCTGCATTGGGTTTGATGTTGAACAATTTAAAAATTCCACTACTTATTGAACTAAGCAACCATACCAGCGGATACGAAATGCTGCTTAGCCATTTTATAGGCGTTGCTATTCCTTTGGCAATCCTTTCGGGATTCATTAGTGCGATTCTTTTGGGAACCAGTTCTCCAAAAAGAATGGATAAAAAAGTAACAATAATTACAATGATTACTATGGAAACAGTATCGGCATACGGTTTTAGAAAATTAATGTTTTCAATATAAGGTTGTAGATAAATACTGAACCTTTCACCGGAATACACACCGGTTAAAATGGAAACAAGGGTGATATATATTTGAGTTGTTGATAAAAATATCTCCGGATTTTCTTTGAGGTCCAAAGCAATCTTTGAATTTTTGTCTCCCTTTGCAGCGCCCGCCTCCAGCCTGTTTTTTTTTGCTGAAACCAAAGCCATTTCGCACATTACAATGAAGGCGTTAATAAGAATCAGAATAAATAAAATTACCAGTTCTACCATATATCTATTTTTCGTTAGGCGTCTCCAACCCGCTTATAGTGTTGAAGATCTTTGCCGGAATATATCCAAGAATCAAACCTGCTATGGCACCGCAGAATATATCAAATGGGAAATGAACGCCCACATATACCTGCGCATACGAAATAGCAAACGCCCATAAAAACAGGAAATACCCCCATTTTGGGCTTAGCGCTTTTTTGAATGTTGTAAATATAAACATTGCCGCGGCAAAATGATTCGCAGCATGTGAAGAAGTAAAACTGGAACTTTCCGGGCAATAAGCTACCAAGAACCTGATGTGTCCAAAAAGAAAAGGATCGCGACATGGCCTTAGTCTCCAAAAATTATCTTTTATCAACGTGCTGCTTACATAATCGCTGAGCATTACATTAAAAAGAAAAAACAATACCCAAAACCACCCTCTTGTTTTAAAATTGATAGTTATAAAAACCACTAGGAAAAAGTAGAAGGGAACCCATACCGTAGGTTCACGGATAAAAGGGAAAAACACATCAAAAAATGAATTGTGCCATTGACCATTCATCCTGGCAAACAGGTTGTAATCAAATTGCTTTATGGCATCCGGAAGGAAAGCTGCATTTTGTATTTCCATGAAACTCATTACCGCAAAAATAACCATTGATTAAAAAACGTGGTTAAATATTTACATTTGCAAAATTCATAACACTAATATCCTGTTAGATTTTTAAATTCATAAAAAAAATATGATGAAAAAAAAATCCAATTTTCCCCTGTTGGTAAAATGGATGGTACTGACGGGAATCGCGTTCCTGGTTTTTATGACTTTAATGAGGCTGGTATTTTTTTATCATTTTGTTCCGCCCGGGTATCATTTTTCCAAATGCCTTCCTTCATTCTTACTTGGGTTACATTTTGATGTAAGAATTATATGCGGTATGATTCTTTTTCCATTTGTAATCGGAAACCTTCATTTAAAAAACAATCATCGTAACCGACTTTCGGCAGGTAGCATCATTGAAGTATTTTTTACGATCCTGATAATGATACTTATGTTGATTTTTATGCACAAAGGTCATGCAACTGTAACCACCTTAGTAAGTATTGCTATTTTATTTGCCCTTATTTTAATATGGCTTTTCATTACAGAAAACTGCAACCCTTTTGAAAATTCTTTTTCTGCAAAAATTTTCAAAATATACTTTTTTGTAATTACTCTTTCACTTGTATTACTATATGTCATTGACTTTCAGTATTTCGATTATCTGCACGAACGCCTCAATGCAAGTGCAATGAATTACCTTTCAGATGCGAAGATTTCAATGAATATGGTTTGGGAAACCTATCCTGTATTTAAACTTCTGTTATTCACTATTATTGCCACGGCTATTATATACTGGCTGATAACAAGATGGTTCAGGAAAATACAACACACAATTTTTAACGCTCATGTAGTGACTAAGTTCGTTACAGGGTTTGTGTTTGCACTAATCTTAGGCCTCGGCGTTTTTGGACGATTAAATCAATACCCTTTACGATGGAGCGATGCTTTTGCATTTGATGATAATTTCAAATCCAATCTTTCTTTAAATCCGCCGCAGAGTTTTTTAAGTACTTTAAAATTCAAAAATTCGACTTTTGATATTAAGAAAGTAAAAGAATATTATCCTTTGATGGTGCAATATCTCAGTGTTCAAAACCCGGATAGTGTGCAATTAAATTATACCAGGATACATACGGTAGCTGCGCCGGCCAATCCCCCCAATGTGGTAGTGGTGATCTGTGAAAGTTTTTCTGCCTATAAAAGTAGTATGTGGGGAAATCCCTTGAACACCACACCTTATTTTAATGAAATGTGCAAACATGGAATTTTCTTTGACAGATGTTTTACACCTTCTTATGGTACAGCCCGCGGTGTATGGGCTGTGGTTACCGGCATTCCTGATGTGGAATATCCCACTACATCAAGCCGTAATCCTGCTTATGTAGATCAACATTCAATCATTGACGATTATAAAGGATATCAAAAATTTTATTTCATTGGGGGGAGCTCAAGCTGGGCCAATCTCAGGGGTTTGCTTACCAATAATTTAGATAGCCTGCATCTTTATGAAGAGGAAGATTATAAATCCAAAGCAATAGATGTATGGGGCATCAGTGACAAAAGATTATTCCTCGAAGCCAATAACGTTTTAAGCAAACAAACCCATCCTTTTTTCGCAGTAATACAAACAGCCGACAACCATCGTCCCTATACCATACCCGAAGAAGACAGGAAAGAATTCGTGACCAAAAATTATCCTATTGATACTTTAAAAAAATATGGGTTCCAAAGTAATGCTGAGTTGAATGCATTCAGATATACAGATTTCAGTTTTCAAAAATTGATAGAAGCTGCTAAAAAAGAGTCTTATTTTAATAACACCATTTTTGTATTTGTGGGTGATCACGGTATACGGGGAAATGTAGGTAATATGTTTCCAAAAGCCTGGGAAATAGATGGATTAACCACTCAAAATGTACCACTGCTTTTTTATTCTCCTTCTTTATTGACGCCACAAAGAATAGACAGAACCTGTTCTCAAATAGATTTGATACCTTCTGTTTCTTCACTTGCCAAAATTTCTTTCACCAATACTACCTTAGGAAGAGATTTATTTGACACAGTACAAAACAATGTGCGTTTTAAAAACCTGGCATTTTTATTTGACCCTGAGGTAAAACAAATAGGAATTGTAACTGATGAGTATTGTTATGTACATAATCTCTTAAGTGGCCGAGAAGATTTCCGTTCATCAAAAAATAATCTGCCAATGCCTGAAACACCTGAGATTGCATCAGATAAAAAAGCCTTGCAGGAATTATCACAGGCATATTACGAAACAGCAAAATACATGTTGCTCAATAATAAAAAAGTAAAAGTGCCTAAACAGTAAACAAACAAATACTTCATTTTTTCATTATGATAATCAAAGCAAAAACTCCTACTACAATTCCATTGACGATTCAATGGTTGTTGATGCTTTGGCTTATTTATATCGTCATCTTTACCATACTCAGGATCGCAACAGTTGTATTATTTATCCCGGAGGGCACTGCGATTTCTTCCCTCTTTCCCTCATTCTGGCTGGGTTTCAGGTATGATGCCAAATGGATCTCCATTATTCTTTTACCGATCGCAGTATTGTCGGTGTATGCAAAATTCTCTCCGTTTTATTCAGAGCGTAATAAAAAATTATGGTCCTATTATCTTGCAGTAACTACATTAATAGTGTTGTTTTTCTTTGGAGCTGATTTTGGCAATTTCAGTTATAATCACACACGCATTAATGCCAGTGCTTTAAATTTTGCAGAAGATCCTGTAATCTCTTTTAAAATGCTTTGGCAAAGTTATCCGATGGTTTGGCTAATCACTGCGTTAATAGTGGCTGTATTTTTAATGTCAAAGCTTTTTAAAGGTACACACGTACTTACTGCAAAAAGAAACCTCCAGGAAAACCGGATATATAAAAAACGCTGGCATATAGGCGCAATCGCTTTTTTACTGTGGAGCCTGTTTGGAATTTTTTCTTTTGTACCATTAGAATGGAAAGACGCTTTTGAATTGAATGATAATTTTAAATCTTATGTAGCCTTAAATCCGTTACAGAATTTTTTCTCCACTCTTCAGTTCAGAAAACCTTCATTCGATGATGAAAAGGCAAAAAGTTATTTCCCTTTGATTGCCAATTTTCTACAACTTGATTCCGATAATATTGCGAATGAAGATTATTCAAGAGAAGTATTGCCAAATAGTAAATCGCTGGAAAGCAGGCCCAATATAGTGGTCGTCATTTGTGAAAGTTTCAGTATGTACAAGAGCAGTATGAGTGGTAACCCATTAAATGCCACTCCATTTTTTAAGCAAATGTGCGATAGCGGTATTTTCTTCAACAGGTGCTTCACTCCTACTTTTGGTACGGCACGCGGCGTTTTTGCAATTGTAACCGGAATTCCGGATGTACAACTTTCAGAATTTTCTACCCGTAATCCCGCAGCTATTCATCAACACACTATCATCAATTCTTTTGAAGATTATAATAAATTTTATTTTTTAGGCGGCAATAGTGACTTCAATAATTTTGATGGCCTGATAAAAAATATAAATGGTGTGCAAATATACCAGGAAGGGTCTTACAAATCAAAGCCCCTGAACGTTTGGGGTATCAGCGATAAAAATCTTTTCCTCGCAGCCGATAATGTTTTCTCCCAACAAAAAAACCCTTTTTTTGCTATTGTTCAAACTGCGGATAACCACCGTCCATACAGCATTCCGGCCGAGGACTCTGATTTTGTAAGAAGAACAGTTGATGAAGACACGCTTCATAAATATGGTTTTGAATCGCTACAGGAGTTTCAGTCCTTTTGTTATACCGATTATTGTTTTAAAACTTTCATTGAAAATGCAAAAAAACAACCCTGGTTCAACAATACAATATTTGCGTTTGTCGGCGATCATGGTGTGGAAGGAGAAACTAACCAAATGTATCCAAATGCCTGGGATCAGGGTACCCTCAGCGATGAGCATGTGCCGCTTTTATTTTATGCACCCCAATTACTAACGCCCCAAACAAAGCACGAGGTAGTTTCGCAAATAGATATACTTCCAACAATTGCAGGAATGGTTCATCAACCTTATATTAATACCACTTTGGGAAGAGATGTTTTGAATTCAAAAAAAAGAAACGATGCCGCCTTTATTATTCATCATGATGAGGGTAATATAGGCGTAGTAACTGATGACTATTATTTTGTAAAAAATTTACGAATTAGCAAAGAAGGGTTAATGCCAATTAAATCAAATGATCTTGACCTGGACAGCAAGCAAATAGATTCCGTTAAAAATAAATTGTCCCAACTTACTTCTGCTATTTATGAAACAGCTAAATGGATGTTGGTGAATAATAAAGATAAATAACCGGTATCTGAAATCGCTACATTTCAAAAGATCACTTCTATCCTCTTAACCATCTCACCAGGAGAATAATCATTGCTAACAAAAAAAGTAAAATAGAAAGCCGGTTAATGAAGTGCATGTAGCCGATCCATTTGGTATGCGGAGCATCAGGATCTTTTTTTACGATCCATAAATATTCTCCTATTTGACGCCAGACTCCCATATAAAAATTATGAATGTTGATTATGAAATAAAAAATGACAAAATAAAAAATTAAGACAAAAGTTATTCTACCGCAATTTACAAATCCTTAAATAAATTATATTTTAATCACCTGGTCATAAAATCATAGATCATCTTCGAAACATCAGCCATTGCCTTAATTGCAGTATTCTCATCTTTCAGATTTTTGGAAAGTAATACCAAAACATATTTTCTCCCATCCGGCAAAAAAACAATTCCTGAATCATGATGCACCCCTTTAATGGAGCCGGTTTTGTGAGCCACTTTTACATCTTTGGGAAGTTCAGCCGGGATAATTTCATTATGTTCCTGGTTCAATAAAATTTTGATCATTGCATCAGAAGATTTTTTATTGACTGCTTTTCCTTTCGCAATTTTAGCAAAGATCAACATAAGATCGTAGGCAGTAGTAGTATTATTCAATCCTTTTTCGAATGCCTTATTATCTTCCACACCACGCAATACCATTATTTTTTTAGCCCCCATCCGGCGCATTGTTTTTGTTACATTTTTTGCACCCACCAAATCTATAATGAGGTTAGTTGATAAATTACTACTTGCAATTATCATCTGGTACATTAAATCATACAGCGTCCTTTTTTCACCAATGTGCCTGTAAATTTCAGTTTCGCTGTCATCGCTTGAATCAAGACTGTATGTACTGCTGTCAACAATACTTTTAAATTTATTTTTAATAATAATCTCGTCATTCAATGAAAATTTCCCTTCCGACACAAGTTTAAAAACCTCAATCATTACAGGAGTTTTCATGGTACTCGCAGCATGAAAATCTTCCTGGGCATTGATAAGTAATTCTTTTCCGTTAGATAGATTTTTAAATGCCACTGCAAATGTTCCATCTTGTCTTTTTAACACATTAATAATTTGTTCCTTTAATAACTCCATATTTCTGTTTGATTGGCAGCATGTAGAAAAACCTGTACAAAAAGTAGAAAGAAAAGCTACAATAAATACCAAAAATCTCATATCCAAAAATAGAGATTAAGTGATAAATATTAAGAAATTATTCAGGTTTATGTGTAATTTTAAAATTTATAAAGGCAAAAACCGTTTATCATATAAATATCAGATTTATGGCACGCTATATGAAGGAAGAAGATAAAAATGGTTGAATCTGCTTTCATTTTTAGTATAAAATCCTATATGAAAACCTCTAAAAGATTAATCCACTAAACTTAAAAAAAATAAAATAGTATTGATTTAATTTAATTATTATTAAAGATTTAATTATGAATCGCGTACTCATTGTTGACGATAATAACGATATTTTATGGGTAGTGGAAGTAATACTCAAAAGATACGGGTTTGATGTAATGACAACATTAAAAGGAGAAGAGGTTTTGTCTAAAACCAAAATGTTTTCTCCCCAGTTGATACTTCTCGATGTATTTCTTTCGGGAGTTGATGGGATTGATGTTTGTAACACTTTAAAATCTACCCCTGAGACAAAGGATATTCCGATAATAATGATTTCTGCTCATACTAATTTTAAAGAAATTCAAAAGTTTTGTAAGGCGGATGACTTTATAGCAAAGCCGTTTGATGCCAATGAGTTAGTAAGAAAAATAAATCATTTTATTGGCCCTACTGTAAGTGATTGATTTTTTACAGCAATTACTTGGTTATACTCTATTTTTATCATTAGTTAATTTCCTTCCTTTTAAATATTTCTCCCTGATGATTTCGTAAACAGGTTTGTCAGTCACTTTGCTTTCCAGCCATGAAATAATATCGAGATAAGCAAATGCCCTGGTTTCAAATTTACTGGTTTCAAATTCTTTAATTGTATTTAACAATTTTTCAAATTCAGGTTTTAATTTTCGGGCCGACATATAAAATGATTTACGCAAAAATTTGAATATCTCCTCTTCTACAAGGCTAAGGTTTTGCATCTTAGCCATAAACCGGTAAACGGTTTTAGTAAGATATTCCAATAATTGAAAATTGCCCAATTCGTAATGCGCTATCAGGTGCAATAGCCTTGCATAGCATTGCAGATCGTTCCTAAGATTTACTTTCCAGTTAATTATTTTGTTCAGATAATCAATGGCGTTATCAAAATCACCTGCTCCAAAATACAAAGAAGCAATTTTATAATAAAAGATAAGTGTACGATGCTGATCCAGGAACAAACTATACTCTTCAAGCTGTTTCGTAATTTCAGGAACCATTTTTAAACCTTCCTTAAAAGTTCCTTCCAGGAAATGTTGATTGATCCTGGCAATATATAAATACACAAAAACCTGGATCTTATTGTTGTCATTCAGTTTTACAATATCTGAATTACTGAACTCTTCAAATAATATTAGTGTTTTCTCAAAGCCTGGATAATTTCTTATTGTAAAATGTGCATTTAATAAATTATGCAGTCCTTTTATATAATTACCTGTCTCTATTTGTACCATCGAAGGTTCTTCAGTAAAAAGATCGACCCATTTTTGCGTATGACGATAATACATAAGATAATCCTGGCGTATAAAGGCATACCAGCAATAGCTTTGGTGGTAATAGAGCTTTTCATAAAAGCCCTCAGGAGATTTTATTTCTTGGGTAAGATATTTCTGAAAATAATCCTCGATTTCTTTCTCATCATCGTTATTGCGTGCCAGTCCGTTTTTGATATACCAGCTGTATAATTGCAGCGCGAGATTAGAAAGTTTGGATTGCTTAACCAACTGAACATTTGAATCATTCACATCATCCGAAAGAGCATCTGCTCTGTCCTGCATGCTTCGGGTAATGTGCAGCGTTTCAATTTTTTTTTCTATAATTAACACTTCTATCCGGAAATGGATCTGATTATTAGCAATAGCAATTTCTTTAATTCTTTCAAGAATTTTCAGGCTTTGATGATAGAGACCTTTGTTATAAAGTATGCGGGCAAAATCTAATTGTTCATGTAATTGTATGTCAATATTTTCACTGCTCTCAAGTAAACGGAGACTTCCTAAAATTTGCCTGTATAAATGTGCCTTTATGTTGGGGAGCTGTTGCTTTTTAATNGAAGATGTTTTTTGCATCAAAGCATTTTCATCATAACTGGACATCTTATCAATTGCGTCAAAAAGCTGGACTACCTTCAGATCATTGTTTGAAGAATTNCTTTTAACATATAATTTGAAATTTCTTTTTTCTGACTTTTGAAGCGAATGTATTAACTGGAATAAAGCATCTGTTGATCGGTTGGGCATTGTAAAGAATTGGGATAATACTATTTATTAAAATACAATCTTATAGCCAAAATGATGAAAGCAAGAAAGAAGAGTTTCATATATAATTTCTGCATTTATATCCAAAATTTCTGCAATAAGTCCTGGAATATTTTATTTCACCTTAACTATATCATTTTAGCCGCTAAAATCTTAAAATGGTTTAATTGCTTTATATCAAATAAAATTAGAAAACTGCTACTCTTTCCGGTTCTTTTCACCTTTTTATTCCTGGTGATTTGAAAAATCGGATTGTCTTTCAAAGATATGAAATTAAATAGGGAATGGAAATTAGCATAAAAAGTCAGTTTACTATGGCTAATACATTCGGGATACATCGAAATAATGAGGCGTTATACTGTTGGGCAACGTATATAAATTAAGATCAAATTCAATCCCGTAAAGGGTTTTACAAGAAACATTTACATTTAATTAGTGTAAGATTTATGACAATTTGATTAGATTCCAAAGCATCAAATTCCTAATTTCGGAAACACTTTTGATTGTTTGTAGATAATTATTTCATTTTTCAATAATCGTATTATGGATAAGGTAACTATTTTCGACACTACATTGCGGGATGGAGAGCAGGTGCCTGGATGTAAATTAAATACTAAAGAAAAAATCGAGTTGGCTCTTAAACTTGAAGATCTTGGAGTAGATGTTTTAGAAGCAGGATTTCCCATTTCCAGTCCCGGAGATTTTTCTTCAGTAGAGCAAATTTCAAAAACGCTTACACATACCATAGTTTGTGCCCTTTCACGAGCGGTTCAAAAAGATATTGAAGTAGCAGGACAAGCACTAAAATATGCAAAGCGCCCACGTATCCATACGGGAATCGGAACCTCTCATTTTCACATAAAAAGTAAATTCAATTCTAACCAGGAAGATATTTTAAAAAGGGCGATCCAATGTGTGAAATGGGCAAAAAATTTTACTGACGATGTAGAATTTTATGCAGAAGACGCCGGAAGAACAGAAAATGAATACCTCGCAAAAGTAATAGAGGCTGTGATAAAAGCAGGAGCCACAACAGTAAATATTCCCGATACCACAGGATATTGTCTTCCGCATCAATACGGAGAGAAGATCGCTTTTTTAAAAAATAATGTAAGCAATATTGACAAAGCAGTGATCTCGTGTCATTGTCATAATGATCTCGGACTAGCGACGGCTAATTCAATTTCAGGAGTAATCGGCGGCGCCCGCCAGGTGGAATGTACTATCAACGGACTTGGCGAAAGGGCCGGTAACACTTCATTGGAAGAAGTGGTGATGGTGATAAAGCAACACAAAGCATTGGGCTTTTATACAGATATAGATGCTACAAAATTATTTCCTATGAGCCGCCTGGTTTCTGATACGATGAGAATGCCTGTGCAGCCAAATAAAGCCATTGTTGGAAGTAATGCATTTTCGCATTCTTCGGGTATTCACCAGGATGGTTTTTTAAAGGATACACTTACTTATGAAATTATAAATCCTGATGAAGTAGGCGCTGACAGTTCTAAAATAGTACTCACAGCGAGAAGTGGACGCAGTGCATTGGCCTTTCGTTTTCATAAATTGGGATATCAATTTGACAGAAACGATGTAGATGTTTTATACGAAAGGTTTTTGAAAGTCGCCGATAATAAAAAGGTAGTTGAGGATGAAGATCTTTCT
>JGI20205J14842_1000094_pt1 | contig 21080 bp, 19 predicted proteins | sample NGESurshal092012_2_FD_14842 | JGI IMG/M metagenome (IMG submission 14842) | reverse complement strand
AATTGAATACAATGAAAATGCCAAAATCAATTCTTATTCTCTCGAATACAATACCTGGCAATTTTGACAATAAAAACTTCTTCTATTTGATTTGCCGCAATGCTTTTTGATGAATGGAATATGGCAGCGTGGACAAATTTTTTTAGTGTGTGCCAGCCAGTGCTTTTTTAAAACATATTCTTTCTTCCATTTCAAAAAATCAAAACTATAATTACGGGCTTCTTTTATCAGTTCATTTATCTTTTTTGCAGGCAAATCTCCAACCTTGCTTTCAGGATGAATATGGGTTCTGAAAAGCACTTCATTTTTTATGATATTGCCAACTCCTGTAAAAATATTTTGATTAAGCAATGCATCACACACTAAAGCCCCTGGAATTTCTTTTAGTTTCTTTTTGGCTGCTTTAGGGTTCCATGAATCATTCATCACATCCGATGTCCAATCATACACCTCATCTAAATTTTCTTCAATAAATTTTATAGAACATGCATAAAAATTCAATTCACCTTCTTTAAAAATTAACCGTAACCGCGGCGCAGCTTCTTTTTGTTCGTTAATTCGATAACTGCCGAACAACATAAAATGTATTCGAACAGTAAAATCCTTAAAACAAATTAAAAAATGTTTTCCCCAACTTTTGAAATCGATTATTTTTTGTCCTGATAAACGCTGAATATCAAGCTTACTATTTCCTTCTACTTTTAATATCTTCTTTCCAATAAAAGATTGAACTTCTTCTTTCACAATAATAATAGACGGACCTTCAGGCATGTAGTATTTTTCTTAGTGCTACTTCAAAAGTCAAACCAATTCTCTTTTATCCGGGAAAAAATAGGAATTCGAGTTATTTACTTGCCTTAGCCGGCAAGCAGGTTCGTGTATTAGAATGGGATTTAGCATTTATTTTTGTAAAAAAAAATTCCTTATGCCAATGGATTCAATGCAACCAACTTTTTTTTCTAACTCAAAAGATTTCAGAAAATGGTTTGAAAAAAATCATACGAAGGCAAAAGAATTGTTAGTCGGATTTTATAAAGTAACCAGTGGAAAGAAAAGTATTACCTGGCCCGAATCGGTCGATGAAGCCATTTGTTTTGGCTGGATTGATGGAGTGAGAAAATCCATTGATTCAGAAAGTTATTGTATTCGTTTTACGCCCAGGAAACCGGGTAGCATCTGGTCGGCTATCAACATTAAAAAAGTAGAAGAACTTACTAAAAAAGGATTAATGTATCCCGCGGGTCATCTGGCTTTTTCGAAAAGGCAGGAAAAGAAATCGGCTATTTATTCTTATGAAAAAGAACCGAAAATATTATCGCCCGGATTTTTAAAAAAGTTGAAAGCCAATAAAAAAGCGTGGAAATATTTTAAATCTATGGCACCTTCGTATCAACGATCTTGCGTTCATTGGATTATGACGGCCAAACAGGAAATTACAAAAACAAAAAGACTTGATGAATTAATAAATGATAGTGGCCTGGAAAGAAAAATAAAAAGATTAAGTTATTAACTATGATTTACGACAGCATTGTTATAGGGAGAGGAATGATCGGTTCTTCTGCTGCAAAATATTTGAGTCAATCGAAACAAAATGTATTGCTGATAGGACCAGATGAAGAAATATCTGAGAAAGAAGGAATCGTTTTTTCAAGCCATTATGACCAATCGAGGGTACAAAGAATTATCGGAAAAGACGAAACATGGACGATGCTCAATCAGCAATCGGCGAACGAATACGATTCGCTTGAAAACACAACTGGTATTCAGTTTCATTCCAATGTAGGTTGCATTTATGTGAATCCTTATGGAAGAGATGCTTACCTGGATAAAGTACCAACATTGGCAAAAAAGTTTAATCAAAATTATCAATCGTTTTCTGATAGTAAAGGGATTCATTCTTCTTTTCCGGATCTTAATTTTCCTGCAGCATCTAATGGAATATTTGAGCCTTCGCCTTCAGGGTATATTAATCCGCTGCTTCTGATAAAAGCGCAATTAAAAGTATTTGAAAATAACGGTGGTGAAATTTTAAACGATACTGTATCTGGCATCAGTTATACAAATAATGAAATAAAAATTTCTACTATTAATGGGGATATTTATTATTCAAAAAAAATATTGCTCACTGCAGGTGCTTTTACAAATTTTTTCAATCTTTTAAAAAGAAAGCTTGCTTTAAAATTGAAAGGCGAGACTAATATCCGGGCAAGAGTCAGTGTCAATGAGGCTCAACGATTAGAAAAAATTCCATCGCTTTTGTATGAAATAATGGTACCGGGAATCCAAAATATTTATTTGATACATCCGCTACAGTATCCTGATGGAAATTATTATGTAAAAATGGGCGCTAATTTTCCCGGCGATATTTTATTCGATAGCTTAGATGATATCCGGGATTGGTTTAAAAGTGAAAGCAACTACCGCGATTTAAAAACGATGAATGACGCTTTAATGAAAATAATTCCCTCACTTTCTATAAAAGAATGTGCTCTGAAAAAATGTATTGTCGCTTTTACTACACATGGCAAACCCTATATCGGCGAAGCAAATAAGGGATTGTATTTTGTCGCTGGTGGAAACGGATATTCGGCTATGTGTTCTGATGCATTGGGAAAAATTGCTGCAACTTTTTTGCTAAAAAATGAGTTTCCCGAAAAATATAATGCAAAAGATTTTGAACCGGTTTTTGTTGGGTAATTTCCCGATTTAACCAAAAATAAATTATGCACAGCATCCGAAAAATATTGGCTATATCTGGTAGCACGCGGCAGAATTCTACCAATCATCGCCTGATAAAAGCAATAGCCGAAATCTCAAAAGACTTTTTTGAATTACAGCTTTATAATAACATTTCTTCGTTGCCACATTTTAACCCCGACAATGATAATGAACAGGTTGATAAGGAAGTTATTAATTTCAGGCAAATGTTGAATGAAGCAGACGGAATAATCATTTGTACNCCTGAATATGCGCATGGCGTTCCGGGTACTCTAAAAAATGCTATTGACTGGACGGTTGNCACAAATGAATTTTATCATAAGCCAACGATGTTGATCACAGCTTCCACANATGGGGAAAAAGGGCACGAAGCNTTGCTTGAGACACTACGCGTAATTGAGGCAAAAAATATTGATACGCTTCAGCTTATCATTTCTTTTGCGGCCACAAAAATCGATACAGATAATAGAATCATTGATGACAAAACTCTTGAACTTGTAAAAAATCTCTTAAGGAATTTTGAGAAAACAATTAATGAAAATGTGGGGAAGACTGAATAAAAACAAGACAGTAAACAAACTTTTATTCACGATTTTCATTCAAAATTCGTGTAATTAGTGCTTCAAATTCGTGTTCTACTTCCCTTGATAAATTCTAAATCAATCAAATAGGTACGGAAGTACTATGTTTAATTTCTCCCATCACAAAAATACTTTTCACACTGCCTATACTTTTTAAAGAACCCAATCCGCCCAAAACAAACTTTTGATAGGCAGGCATATCTTTCACCAGGATTTTTAATAAAAAATCATAATCGCCGGCAATGTTATAACATTCTACCACTTCGGGCAGAGATTGAATTTCCGCGACAAATTTTTTCCCGTTCTCATTGGTGTGTTGCTTTAAAGATACATTGCAAAAAACAGTTAAACCCCTGTCTAATTTTTCTTTATCCAGAATGGCTACATATTTTTTGATGTAACCGTCTTTTTCCAAATGCTTAATGCGCTCGTGCACCGGTGTGGTGGTGAGATGAAGCTGCAATGAGATTTCACGGTTGGTAATGTGCGCATTTTCCTGAAGCATTTTTAGAATATCGGTATCAATGGTATCTAACATGATGGAAGTTTATTTTTCTTTCAAAAGTAATATATGCACGTTATTATAGAAAATAATTCTATATATTTTTTATATTTGGAAAATAATTCTAAAAAATAATGTTTTTATAAGAATATTATTCTTTTGAATAATTTTGATAAAATTTTAAAAGAATCATATTTATGATAACGCATAATTTAGGCTATCCACGAATCGGCAATCATCGTGAATTAAAAAAAGCCAACGAACAATATTGGGCCAATAAAATTTCTGCCAATGAACTGGAACATACTGCGAAAACTATTCGCCGTCAAAACTGGCAATTACAAAAAGATGCCGGAATCAATATTATCCCCTGCAATGATTTTTCTTATTACGACCACGTGTTAGATACATGTCTCATGGTAGGCGCGGTTCCGGAGAGGTATCATGAATTAATGCAGAAAAAACAACTACCCGATATTGATTTGCTTTTCGCAATGGCGCGCGGTTATCAAAAAGAAAACTTTGATATTACTGCAATGGAAATGACGAAATGGTTTGATACCAATTATCATTTTATCGTTCCTGAATTTAAAGCCAATCAAAAATTTAGTTTCTTCTCACAAAAAATAATTCATGAATTTCTGGAAGCAAAAAGAGAAGGCTTTAATGCAAAGCCGGTTTTATTAGGGCCGGTATCTTTTTTACTTTTAGGAAAAGAAAAAGAAGAAGGCTTTCATCGTTTGGAACTCATAAAAAATTTATCACCGGTTTACCTGGAAGTATTGAAAAACCTGGATGATGCCAATGCGCATTACATTCAGTTTGACGAACCTTGTCTCTCATTAAATCTTACCGATGCAGAAAGAAATGTATTTGTAAAAGTATATAACGATATTAAAAAAGCATTCCCGCATTTGCATATTATTCTCGCCACTTATTTTGAATGTTACGGTGATAATTTGCAAACGGTTTTACATCTTCCCATACAAACTTTGCATTTGGATTTAGTGCGTTGCCCCAGACAATTAGATGACATCCTGGTAACTGATATTTCAAAATCAAAACTCAACCTTTCGCTCGGCGTTGTAGAAGGAAGAAATATCTGGAAGAATGATTTTACTAATTCGCTTTCATTAATCAACAAAGCAAAAAAAGCGATTGGCGAAGATAGAATCATGATAGCGCCGTCGTGCTCCTTGCTGCATGTTCCTTGTGATTTGGATTTGGAAACGGATGAAAAAAATCTTCCTTCGGAAATCAAAAACTGGATGGCTTTTGCCAAACAAAAAATTGATGAAGTAGTAGCATTAGCAGCACTCTCAGCAGGAAACACCTCTATAGATGTTTTGAAAAAATTAGAAGAAAATAAACAAGCTATAGAGCTTAGGAAAACATCTTCTCTTATTCATAAACAATCCATAAAAGATAGAATAAAAGGGGTTACTGAAAAGGATACAAAACGTATTTCTGGTTTTTCTCAAAGAAAAAAATTGCAACAGAATGCATTGCACCTTCCTTTATTTCCTACAACAACAATCGGCTCATTTCCTCAAACAAAAGAAGTAAGAAGCTGGCGTGCTCAATTGAAAAAAGGAGAATTAACCAATGAGGAATATGATACATTGATAAAAAAAGAAATTGAGGAATCCATACGCTGGCAGGAAGAATTAGGCATTGATGTTTTGGTTCATGGCGAATTTGAACGAAACGATATGGTGGAATATTTCGGTGAACAACTAGAAGGATTTGTGTTTACCAAAAATGGTTGGGTACAGAGTTATGGCAGCCGTTGCGTGAAGCCACCTGTGATTGTTGGCGATGTAGAAAGAAAAAAACCGATGACGGTTTATTACACACAATATGCGCAGTCACTCACCATTAAATTAGTAAAAGGGATGCTTACCGGGCCGGTTACTATTTTGCAATGGAGTTTTGTGCGTAACGACCAACCTCGCTCTGAAACCTGTATGCAGATTGCCTTTGCGATACATGATGAGGTTATAGATTTAGAAAAAGCCCACATAAAAGTAATACAGATTGATGAGCCTGCAATTCGTGAAGGGTTGCCATTGCGCAAAGAAAACTGGCGTGAATATTTAGACTGGGCAGTGAAAGCATTTAAGATTTCTTCATCAGGAGTAAAAGATGAAACGCAAATTCATACACACATGTGCTACTCTGAATTTAACGATATTATTGAAGACATAGCGAAGATGGATGCTGATGCGATCACCATAGAAACTTCGCGTTCGCAAATGGAATTGCTGGATGTTTTTGCTGCATTCAAATATCCGAATGACATTGGCCCCGGCGTATATGATATTCATTCACCGCGCGTTCCGTCAAAGGAAGAAATGACCGGATTAATTCAAAAAGCGATGAAAGTGATTCCCGCAAAACAATTATGGATAAACCCTGATTGCGGATTGAAAACCAGGGCGTGGCCGGAAACAAAAGCTGCTTTGAAGGCGATGGTGGATGCAGCTAAAGAATTGAGAAAAAGTGTGAAGCAAACTGTAGAAGTTTAGTTAACAGGTTCTTTAAGTAAAGACTGTCGGAAGTTTTTCCGGCAGTCTTTTTAATTCTGTGATACCGGTTTACAGGACTCCTATTTTTTAAGACTTCCAGTTTTGGTAAGGTTTCATTATTAAATTAGCGTTATAATATTTTGCATCACCAGTTACCTCCCGCTCTACCCATTCCGGGACATCAAAAAGTTCGCTTTCGCTTTTCAATTCAATTTCTGCAATAAATAGTCCATCATTATTTCCTGAGAATTCATCAATCTCCCACAGTTTATTTTTGTATTTTATTTTATACCTCGTTTTTGTAAGTGTGCCAATGCAAAAATTATCTAACAGATCCCTTGCATCGTTTACAGGTATTTCGTATTCATATTCGGGCCTTGATGCCCCGATGGTTCTTCCTTTTATTGTAATAAAACCGTGCATCTCCGCAAGACGTATTCTAATTGTTTTATCCGGTTCGAGCAAAATATAGCCCTGTTTATAATGCTGGCCTGGTGGTTTTGAAACCGATTTCCACTTTTCCTTATTAACCAAAAATTTTTCTTTCTATTTCAATTCCCATTTGAATTCAATTTAAAAAGATTCTATTTTCCGGCATTTAAAATGTACACTAAATTGTTTTTTCAAATACAAATTTAATTATAATTTACCTTTATTCATCTTTGCCCCAACTACTTTTACACTCATTGTTTTATCGAAAAATCAGCTATTTATCCAGAAACTTTTTCAGGATAAAGTTTATAGATTTTTTGATTACTCTTTTAGCAGTATTTTCCAAAATATAATTTCCCAAAAAAAACTTTACGACATTTACACGAATGGAAAGATCAAACTTTATTGATTTAATAAAAATATTTTGCAGTAGCGGCCACGGGGGAGCGGGTATCAGGCATTTTTTAAGAAATAAACTTACCGCGTTTGGCGGTCCTGATGGTGGCGACGGTGGCCGTGGAGGGCATATCATTTTGCGGGGCAATAAAAATCTTTGGACGCTGTTGCATCTTCGCTATTACAAACATGTTCATGCGGACAAGGGAGAAAACGGAAGCAAGAATAACTGCACGGGTCACGATGGGAAAGATGTGATTATCGAAGTGCCGCTAGGGACCATAGCTACCAATGAAGAAAATGGGAAAAAAGTAGAAATACTGGAAGACGGCGAGGAAAAGATTTTACTGAGTGGTGGCCGTGGTGGACAGGGAAATTCTCACTTTGCTACTCCTACCAACCAGGCGCCGGAACACGCACAGCCAGGCGAACCCGGAGAAGAAAGTTTTGTTACTTTAGAATTAAAAGTTCTTGCTGACGTGGGACTGGTAGGCTTTCCCAATGCCGGAAAATCAACGTTGCTTTCAGTAATCACAGCAGCTAAACCCAAGATAGCTGATTATGCATTTACTACTTTAACCCCCCAGCTTGGAATTGTGTCCTATCGCGACAATAAAAGTTTTTGTGTCGCAGATCTTCCGGGAATTATTGAGGGAGCGGCGGAGGGGAAAGGGCTTGGCCATAGGTTTTTAAGACATATAGAGCGTAATCCGGTTTTGCTTTTTGTAATTCCGGCAGATAGTAAAGACCATAATGAAGAATTTAAAATTCTGCAGAAAGAATTGAAAGAATATAATCCGGAATTACTCGATAAAAAATTCCTGATCGCCATTAGCAAAAGTGATATGCTGGACAGCGAACTGAAAGAAGCCATTGAAAAAGAATTGCCAGAAAATATTCCTCATATTTTTATTTCATCACTAACAGGAAAAGGACTTGTAGAATTAAAAGATATGCTTTGGAATGCGTTAAACTGATCTTTTGATTTGCATTTTACTTACATTAATAAATGGTTTTAAATTTTAAAAAGGAGTAAAAAAGTAATCATAGAAATTTTATGAGTCGTAAAATTTTATTTTTTATCAATCCCATTTCAGGTACTCGAAACAAATTGTTTTTGGAGAAAAAAATCATTAAAAAATGTGAAGAAAAAAGCATTTTTTTTGAGATTCTATTCACCTCAAAAGATGGAGATTATGATTTTTTGCATGATAAAATTAAAAATGAAAATATAACTGACATTGCCATTTGTGGGGGTGATGGAAGCATATCGCCCATAGTATCTTCCATTTTAAATATCGAGGTAAATATTGGTATTATTCCACTCGGGTCGGGAAATGGATTGGCACGTACCGCCGGAATTCCTAATTCTGTTGACAAATCAATAGACATTATTATAGCCGGCAACGCAAATTACACAGATGCATTTTTTATCAACAACAGGTTAAGCACTCATTTGTGCGGTTTAGGCTTTGATGCAAAGGTGGCATTGGATTTTGCTCAACTAAAAAAACGAGGACTTCATTCATATACCAAGCTGGCATTTAAAAATTTCTTTTCTGCCAAAACCTACCCATTTATACTTGAACAGAATGCCAAATTAATTAAGGTAGATGCATTTCTAATTTGTATTGCCAATAGCAACCAGTTTGGAAATAATTTTAAAATTGCTCCCAAAGCAAATATTTGTGATGGCCTTCTGGATATAGTCGTATTGAAAAAAACAACTAAAGCAAAAGCCGTATTGGCTTTCTTAAATCAAATATTTACGGGGAAAATAAAAAATATTGAAGAAGAAAATTTTCAAAAAAATAGCATTCTCTATTTCCAAACCAAAAAAATAAAAATCGAAAACTTTCAGTTAGCTCCGTTGCATATTGATGGCGACCCTGCAGAAACTTCAGAATATTTCTCGATAGAAATAATTCCTTCTGCATACAAACTTATACACCCCTTATCCTGATACAAAATCCTCATTATTTGTTGCCCTGCTGTTCAGAGTTCGATTGTAAAATATTTTTGATCTGCTGAAAAGCTTCCACATTATTTTCCCTGCTCAATGAAGCTTTCACTTCTTTCTTTTCACTGGCGGTTAAATGAAAATTCATGGGCACTCCATCTTCGGGAGTTTTTGGGATATACATCAGTGACACGCGATGAAGCTTTCCACCAAATTCATTTTGTATATATGAAATCTCATCGTCTTCAAAATAATCCTGAAGCCTGAACCAGTTGGTTTGCATCATAGTAAATGGGTTGGTAATAACATCGGAAATACCTCCTGTTCTATAAACATCATCCCAGCTACCTTTTTTCCTCGCGCGAACCTGTATGATTAGTATGCCCCTGGTATTTTGATTGACCCAGTCTTTAAATACGTGCAAAAAGCGGAGGGTGGTTTCCTGCCCAGTGTTGTCGCGCAATCCCGCGTCCATTACATCTATAATGGGCCTGGATGGAAGCCAAACACTTGGTAATATATACGGATAAGTAGCATTCATCCGCAATGCAGTTAGCATCCTTAAATTAAGGGGATTCATATTTTTAAACAAAGCGGCAAAATCAATGGCATCGGGGCCGGACATAGCCGAAGTGCTGTCTTTAAACTCAGATTGCATCATAAAACTTATCGGCTGCGAACATACCAGCATCTTCTTAAAATCTCTTGTAACGGTAGAACTTAATATCATCAGCGGAATCTGAGCATTCTTTTCAGATTCGCTGTAAAACCCAATCGGTTTATCCAAAACGTGTTGTGTATTATGGTCCAATTTCTGCTCAAAAGCGTAGCCACGATCTTTGACATAACGGTAACCGCCAAACGTAAATTTTTGAGAAGGGGAAATAAGATCGCGTGCTATCAAGGATGAAAACACAGGATTCAACAAGTCTTCAGAAATATTATCAAGATATTCTTTGTTTCTAAGATCAATATCAGCACCATTGGCTTTTAGCCTGTACAGTTCACGAAAATACGCCGCAGCAAGCATTCCACCCGAAGCGCCTGTCATCATCATCGTTTTATTCATGATAGCACCATTGGTAATACTATCCAACTCCTGTAAAACATTCATAGAAAAATCGGCGCTCCTTACACCTCCGCCACTGAAATCAAAAAGTACCATCAGGGGTTTTTCTTCATGTTGTTTTTCTTTCCACTTGTTGAGAATGGAAATCATATTTTTTTCATCAGCGTCTGTTTTCGCTTCTGTATTTAGTGCTTCCAGGCTTTTGAGAGAATATTCGGGCCTGTCAGGATTTGCATAATTAAGCCCGTAAGCTTTATTCCTTGGATCTATGATATCATATTTGTAAAGTACATTCAATACTGCATACAGCAAAATCATAAACAAAAGACTCCAGCTTCTTAAAAAATAAGAAAGTGCGCCAATGACTGCAATTAATATGGCAAAAAAAATGAGAATACTTGCAGCAGCAGGTATTTGAAAAAATTTATTGTCAAGGAAAAAAGCAATAAATATCATAAACAGGAATGCCAAAAGAATAGTAAGCATTGCAGAAAAATGGTGCCTTTTAAAAATGACATCCAGGAAATTTTGGCTGTAATGGCCTACGGGCCGCACTTTTTTTATTTTGAAACGACTGCTGACATAATTTGTCACCGGCAATCCAAAAGTATCCGTTAGTACTTTCTCATCAGTAGATTCAGGAATTTTATTTTCATCAAAATCTAAAATGCCCGGCTCAAATGTTCTTACAATTCGTCTGTCGGCAGAAAAAAAATAAACAAAAGAAATCAGGATTAAAAGAAAAAGACCACCGAGGAAACCTCCTGCAATCATTAAAAAGTGTGGCCATGGAATTAATTCTTTCGCCACATCAAAATGTAACGCCTCGATAAAGTAAAGAATTAAAAAAGAAATTGGTATTAAAGCATTATTTATACAATATTTAAAGAAGGGTTTTGAACTCGTAGCCAGGAAACGAAAGCGGGTACTATGCAAAATGAACGTAGTAATATTCCAGCTCATAATAAATACACCGATACATACCCCTGTAATAGCAGCTCCGCCAGCATTTACATTTCCCAAATATTCGGGGGCCAAAAACAATGCATTGGCACCAAAAAATTCCATGAAATTGCCGGATACCGTAAGAAAAAGTATGAGCCATACAATCAGCAAAACCTGGGATTTCCTGAAATGAAGCAATAATAATTGTATAGGAAATGAATAATAAAAATTATGAACAAATTTCTTCATTACAAAAATTATTGCATTAGGTAAATGTTATAAATATCTATTCTGTACAACGGGCGGACGCAGGATATACAGCATAAAAATAATTGACATCAAAAATAAGATTGCTACTGTCTGATGGGCAACGCCAAACCATACCAGGTTATTGCGATATGGCGAAAGAACTACCGTGGCAATCCCAAGCGCTACCTGCAATAGAACGAGGAATAGGGGAATGAATTTTGCCTTTGAAAATAATGCGCTTCCTACTATTTTTTTTGCTTTTACCCACCATATAATTACTAAAACTAAAATAGTGTAAGCTAATCCGCGATGAATAAACTGAACCATAATTTTGTTATCAATGAAATTTTTCCAGCCCGGAGACAGGCGATACAATGTATCAGGGACCCACTGGCCATTGATTGTTGGCCAGGTAGGAGCGGCTACTGCAGCATGAAGGCCAGCCATAAAAGCACCATATATCAATTGAAAAAAAAGCACCACTATAATTGCCCACGTTATTTTCCGTAACGGCTTGTTTACTATTTTCATTCTCGAAGGAACGGAAATACTTAATGTAAACCACAAAGTATAACACAGCAACACCAGGCCAGTCATGAAATGTGTGGCTAATTTAATATGATCTACAAACATTCTTTTGGGAACCAGGCCGCTTTCTACCATTATCCAGCCAATTGCGCCCTGAACCATTCCCAGCAAAAACAAAATAATAAAAGGAATGATCATGTCTTTATTAAATTGTTTTTTTATCAGGAAATAAAAGAATCCAACCAAAAAAACAATTCCCATCAATCTTCCCCAGGTGCGATGCAACCATTCCCAGAAAAAAATAAATTTAAAGTTGCTTAAAGTAAAATCAGAATTAATATACCTAAACTGGTCGGTGCCTTTATATTTGGCAAACTCTGATTGCCATTGAGCTAAATTCAAGGGAGGCAACGCACCGGTGATAGGATTCCACTCAGTAATGCTCAGCCCCGATTCGGTAAGCCTTGTAATACCGCCTAACATAATCTGGATTACCAACATGAAAACCCCGAGGTAAAGCCATTTAGCTACATTTTTATTGGATTTTTTTAATACGATTTCAGCCATTGCATTTTTTCATTTTTCATTTTAAGCCTGGGATATTCAGATTTCAAATTGAACAAAGATAATTCCATGTAGGCATACCTTCCTATTTCGGTTAAATATAAACCGTTGTGTTGAAAATTCTATCCCATTACATGCAAAAGTTGGGCTACATTTGAAAAAATATATTTTTTTAATTGTTGCTGCCTTTTTTTCATAATAAATTCATTGAAGCCGGTGTGGACGAGGTGGGCCGTGGATGCTATGCGGGGCCGGTTTATGCTGCCGCAGTAATTCTTCCAAAAGACTTTTATCATCCTTTATTAAATGATTCCAAAGAACTTACCAGGGAAGAAAGAAATCTGCTAAGGCCAATAATTGAAACCGAATGTATTTCTTTTTCGGTGGCAAGTGTCAGCAATGTAGAAATTGATCGGATTAATATTTTACAGGCATCTTTTAAGGCAATGCATCTTGCATTAAATAAACTTAAAAGTGTACCTGAACTTCTATTGGTTGACGGAAATCGTTTCAATTCTTATAAAAGTCTTCCCCATCAATGCATCATAAAGGGGGATGGTATTTATGCCTCTATCGCTGCAGCAAGCGTGCTGGCTAAAACTTACCGCGATGAATATATGGAATCACTTCATGAAAAATTCCAAATGTATTATTGGAATAAAAATAAAGGATATGGAACCCGCGAACACCGCAGTGCTATTGAGATTCATGGATTATGCCGCTACCATCGCAAAAGTTTTGATATATGGCCTGCCTTTGAAAATACAGAAGAAAATATTTTAGAAATTGAATAAGAATCCAGATTATTTATTTGTCAGCTGACGATGCAGATTTGTTTACTATTATTCCTCTATCCCGCTTTTTAAATTCTCTCCTGAACTATAACTTAATTCTCCGTCCAAAATTTTTGCAGGTGCTGTATATGGATGTTCTTGTTCTTTTCCCACGTCCATAATATGCATTACTTTCCAGCCATGCACTTTCAAATAATCGGAAACCATAGAACGGTGGCAGCGCCACCACACAGCTTCTGAGCACATATATGCGGTACGTTTTTGCAAAGCAATATTTTCCAGTTCTCCCACACCTTCTTTAAAATCTTCGGTTTCCATATAATCTGCATAACCTCTGAAAGCAATATGTCGCCATGCAGTATTTTTTGAACCAGGATTTACTTTTCTTCTTCCGCCTAACCTTTTTAAATGAATGTATTGTATATTATTTTCAGGTAATGAAATTTCAAGCGCTTCTTTGTTAAACTGCGGATAACGCCGTGATCCGGGGTAACTTCTGATGTCCGCTATTATTTCAATATCAAACGAATGTAGCATTTCAACTAATTCTTCAAGAGTTCGTGTGGAGTGGCCAATGGTCCAGATGGTTTTATTCTTTGTCTTATTCTTCATTGCAAAAAAAATATTTCTTTTGGGAAGAATGCTATCCTATTCACTTTTCATTAATAATCGCAGCAAGTTCTTTATCCCAATAACCTGTTTTTCCATATTCTACAAGGCGACCAATCTCTTTTCCATCTTTCATCACAATGATTGTTGGAGTAGCGGTTATATTCATTGCCTGCGCAATGTTGCCTATAGCATGTTTATGCCTGTCAATAGCAAAAAGTAAAATCCTGTTTTCAGGAAAATCGCTTACTTCCTGTATTTTAAAGAATTTGGGTAATATAAAATGCGTGTCTTCGCACCAGGTACCGCCAAATATTATAAAATATATTTTGTCTTTGTTTTCCCTAAAAGCTGCAACAGCAGAGCTATCTGGTTTAGGATAGATGCGCAGACTTTCTGCATACCATTTAAATGCAGTATCATTATCAATATCTTCTTTGGTAATTATTCCGCGTAGCATTTTGGAATTATTATCAGTAGAATCAGTAAGTATTTGGTAGGTCTTTTGTGCCACACTAGCATAAGAAATAAAAAAGAAAACCAGGGAAACTATTATCTTGTTCATAAAAATTGTAGCTATTAAATTTAAAAGAGGTTAACCATTTTTCTTTCGCTTCCCTCCTTCACAGATTATTTTTTAATTCTAATAAAAAGGATTTTATTTTTTCAAGTGATTCTATCATTTCATGCTTCTCACCGGCAGCCTTATTATTTTTTAAAAACTCTTTGGCGCCTTCAATTGTATATTTTCTTTCGCGCAACAAATGATAGATCATCTTTAGATTTTTTACATCTTCAGGTCTGAAAAACCGATCACCCTTTTTATTTTTTTTTGGTTTTAAAATTGAAAATTCATTTTCCCAATATCGTATCAAAGAAGTATTTTCTTTAAACATCAATGCCACATCACCAATAGAATAATATTGTTTTTGAAAGAGTATTTCATCTTCCGGTACAGCAAGTAAAACAGGATCTGCATCATATTGCTTCAGGCTTTTTCTTCCCCGCGTGGATTTAGGTTTTATTTCTGCGCGAACGGTCGCCAAATTGGTGTCGCGGACAGTTGGTTGTTGCTTTACTGCTTCTTTAGATTCATTTCTATTTGTTGAATCTTCACCGAAATCAAATTTTATTTGTGAAAGTGCCATATATGATGAATTGGTGTTTTAGCATTAGAAAAAAAATTATTTTTAAATATCTATAAAAAACCCGGCATGTTTGTAAATGCACTCAAACCAAATACCTTTGCGGCATTAAAATATTTTTAGAAATCAAAGATAACCTCTTAATACTCTAAATCATTCATAAAATTCACACAAATCTATGATGCAAAGCGCGGAAATAAGACAGCAATTTCTTGATTTTTTTAAATCAAAAGATCACCATATTGTTCCTTCTGCACCAATAGTAATTAAAAACGATCCTACCCTTCTTTTTACCAATGCCGGCATGAACCAGTTCAAAGAATATTTCCTGGGAAATAAGCCTGCACCGTACTCGCGCGTAGCTGATACACAAAAGTGTCTTCGCGTGAGTGGCAAACATAATGACCTGGAAGAAGTAGGCGTGGATACCTATCATCACACGATGTTCGAAATGCTAGGCAACTGGAGTTTTGGAAGTGCAACAGGAAACCCGAAACCATATTTCAAAGGAGAAGCAATTGCATGGAGCTGGGAATTGCTTACAAAAGTTTATAAAATTCCTGTTGAAAATTTATACGTTACTGTTTTTGAAGGCGATGAAAAGGAAGGTTTACCACGTGACGAAGAATCATTGAGCTTTTGGAAAAACTGGATTAGCGAAGACAGAATTATTTTTGGAAATAAAAAAGATAATTTCTGGGAAATGGGTGATACCGGGCCTTGCGGGCCGTGTACCGAAATTCATGTAGACTGCAGAAGTGAAGAAGAAAAAAAATTGATCCCCGGAAAAGATTTGGTAAATAATGATAATCCGCAAGTAATAGAAATATGGAATGTGGTATTTATTCAATACAACAGAAAAAAAGATGGATCGCTGGAATTGCTTCCTGCAAAACATGTAGATACGGGAATGGGCTTGGAAAGATTAGTAAGGGTTTTGCAAAATAAAAAAAGCAATTATGATACAGATATTTTTACAATAACGATTGCAGAGATTGAAAAGATATCAAGGAAAAAATATGACTATTCCGATTCAAAAGAAGCGGTTGCTTTTCGGGTAATTGCTGATCATATTCGCGCAATCGCTTTCCCCATTTCAGATGGACAATTACCTTCAAACACAGGTGCAGGCTATGTTATAAGAAGGATATTAAGAAGGGCGGTGCGATATTATTATTCTTATCTCGAAGTGAAAGAACCGTTACTTTATAAACTAGTTCCGGTAATTGCAGCGCAGTTTAAAAATGTATTTCCTGAATTGGATAAGCAAAAAGATTTTGTAACAAGAGTGATTCATGAGGAAGAAAATAATTTTTTAAGAACATTGGAAAAAGGGTTATTGAGATTTGATGTTTTTTTAGGCTTTGAAGGTTATCCAAAATATATCAAAGACAATAAGGAAATATCTGTTTTGCCTGGAAATGTTGTCTTTGAATTGTATGATACTTTTGGCTTTCCCTTAGACCTAACAAAATTAATTGCAAATGAAAGAGGATTGACTGTTGATGAAGCCGGATTTGAAAAAGAAATGCAACAACAGAAAAACCGCAGCCGCGCTGCCGCAGTTGTAGATACCGAAGACTGGATTGTATTACATGAAAATAGTCCTTCAAAGTTTGTTGGTTATGATTTATTAGAAACAGAAAGTAAAGTTTTAAAATACAGGAAAACAAAAACTAAAGGGAAAGAAATCTTTCAATTTGTTTTGGATACTACTCCATTCTATGCTGAAAGCGGCGGCCAGGTGGGAGATACAGGAGTTTTAATTTTTGGTGAAGAAAAAATCCCTGTCATCAATACTAAAAAAGAAAGTGAACTGATATTGCATTTTACTGAAAGACTTCCTGCAAATATTGGAGCAAAAGTCATTGCCAAAATTGACTTTGGAAAAAGAAAGAAAACAGCCGTTCATCACAGTGCGACACATCTTATGCATGCGGCATTACGAAAAGTGTTGGGAACGCAAGTACAACAGAAAGGAAGTTTGGTGAATGATGAATATTTACGTTTTGATTTTTCTCATTTTAGTAAAATGAACAAAGAAGAAATTGAAAAAGTAGAAAAAATAGTTAATCAAAAAATAAGAGAAAATGTTCCCGTGGTGATAAAGCAAATGCCAAAGGAAGAAGCATTAAAAACCGGTGCTATGGCGCTTTTTGGAGAAAAATATGGCAATGTGGTGCGTGTGGTAATTATAGATCCGGAATATTCAATTGAATTATGCGGCGGCACTCACGTAGGAAATACAGGCGAATTGGGAATTTTTAAAATCACCAATGAAACTACCGTTGGCGCAGGTTTGCGTCGTGTAGAAGCGATGAGTGGAAAAGCTGCAGAAGATTATATCAATAATGAATTGAAAGAATTAGAAACAGTAAAAGAAAAATTAAAGAATCCGAAAGACATTCAGAAAGCACTGGAATCGCTTTTGACAGAAAAGGAAAAATTAAATAAACAGGTTGGGCATTTAGAATCGCAAATACTTACTACAGTAAACGAACAAATAAGTAAGAAAGCTGTTTTAATAAATGGTATGAATTTCATTGGAGAAGTAGTTTCCATTTCTAATGCTGATTCGTTAAAAAAACTGGCTTTACTGTTAAAAGAGAATTTGAATAATTTCGTGATTGTTTTATGTGCTGATATTGACGGAATAGCAAATGTGGTGATAGCGATTGATGAGAATTTAGTTTCTTCAAAAAATTTAGATGCTGTTAAAATCATCAAAGAAAATGTGGCTTCTCTTATAAATGGCGGCGGCGGCGGACAAAAGGCTTTAGCTTCAGCGGGCGGCCAGGATTCATCAAAACTGAACGAGGTGATTGAAAAAGTAAAATCTTTATTATAATATCAAATTATAGAATTAGTGCACTTTTTAACTACCAGATTGCTCCTTTGGCTACATTCAATTTTATGTTAACATTAAACTATATAATCTCAAAAAAATTTGAATTTTAATATGACCGTTTTACTTTGAGAAGACTAAAATCAGTAAAATCACAAAATCATATTAAAATGAAAACAATTATTTTATCCGCAATGTTTACTGCATGCTGCGGATTGTTCAGCAACAACGGATTTGCGCAAAATGAACAGCCACAATCCAGGAAAAACGAAGAGATCATTATTAGTAAAAACGGGGACGACCCATCAAAAATGTTGATCGAAATAGATAGTAATAATATAACGATCAATGGTAAACCTCTTTCTGATTATAATGGTAATATTACCATAATGAAAAGAAATTTTATGGGTGGCAGTGGTAATAATTTTATGAATATGCCTGATGCAAATTTCACTCCATTTACCAATTCTGATAAATCATTTCTTGGAGTACTTACCGCCAAATCCGATAAGGGCGCTGTCATTAAAAATGTAGTTGATGGAAGCGCTGCCAAAAAAGCCGGTCTTCAGGAAGGTGATATTATTACAAAGGCGGCAGATAAAGAAATCACTTCTCCGGAAGATTTGAGAAATGCAATTCAGGATATGAAAGTGGGAGATAATATAACTCTTACTTACCTGAGAGACGGGAAAGTACATACCCAAAAAGTAGAATTAGGCAAAAATGAAAATAATACGATCACCCTGAACTCAAATAATCTGCAGGGAATGATGGGGAATATGCCTTTGAATAATCCCAACTTCAGAATGCCACAGATGCCACGTTCTTTTAATTATTTCAATAATCGCCCTAAGATGGGTATGAAAATTGAAGACACTGAAAATGGCAACGGCGTTAAAGTATTGGACGTGGAGCAAGGTTCTGCTGCTGATAAAGCCGGAATTAAAAAAGATGATATCATAACAGAAATAAATGGCGAGAAAGTGAATGGGGTGAATGATGTGATGTTACAAATAAATCAATCTGCCAATAAAAGTGATTATAAAATAAAAGCAAAACGTGATAATAATGAAATGAATTTTGATGTGCTAATCCCCAAAGTTTTGAAGAAAATAAATGTGTAGTAAATTGGACGATGTCCTGATGAAAGCCCCGGTTTTAGATTTCTAATCCGGGGATTTTTATTTAATTTCTATTAGACTTTTATAATAATTAAAATAGAAATTTTAATTATTCCTTTATTTACCGTTCCTGGTCAACTTATACCGAATTTAAGTCTTATATAGTCCAAACTATTTTCTGTCGGTATAATACCATCTAATATTTACACATAGTCTTCGGACTATTTAGTAAATAAAGAGTATTACTTATTCCAAAGCCCTGTTAATAAATTTTACCAAAGGCATTAGTGCTTTGAAAGATTGGATCACTTCATTGGTCAAATTAGGAGAAAGTATTTCTGTATCCAAAATATTTTTAGTGGCTACAAAACTTTTCCTTCTCAAAAAATCAGCAGCAGGATTATCTTTTTCATAGCCTTTGGGGACATTTACGAGCATTTGCTTTTCATCTTTTTCAAGTTCGCCATAATGTTTTTTAAATGCAGGCGCCGCAAGGATTTTTTTAAATTCAGGAAGACAATAGTCAATTTCCTGGCGCAGCTTTTTCAGGTCCGCAGGCTCCGGCATCCAAAGGCCTCCTCCAGCAAAACTATTTCCATCTGGTTGCAGGTGAAAATAATAACCGGCATAAATTGATTTTTTACCACCCCGGTTGAAAGATGCGCTGAGATTGATTTTATATGGAGTTTTATTTTTTGAAAAGCGGATATCGCGGTTAATTCTGAAAGTGCAATTTTTTGCTACAAGTTCTTTCATATCGCTATCAAACAAAACCATTTTTTGCAACAGCAAAGAAACAAATTCCTCAAAATTATATTTTGCGGCAACGTATTTTTCACGGTTTGTATCAAACCATGGTTTGTTATTATTTTTTTTTAGTGCTTTTAAAAAGGCAACGGTAGAAGAAGAAATCAAGATTAAAAAGTGGTTTAATTTTTTATTACAAAATTATTTGAAAACGCTACAAACTGTGAAATACGAATTTATTATTAACGCAAAGGTTCAGGCCGCGAAAGAAAGCATCCCGGCCAAAACTATCAACTATAAAATATACACTAAATCTTTCCCCAATTCTCCCCGGTTTTTATTCTGTGGATGGTCATCAGGCTTACATGATATTTATCAGCGATTTGCTGGTGTGTGAGTTTTCTTTTTGGATTAGCTAAAATCGTTTTGATAACCTTTACCTGTGTGGCATTAAGTTTCAGCCCCTTGGTTTTAGCTGTCTGAACTTTTTTATAGGCTAATTTTTTAGGGCTTTTCTGTTGATGTGTGTTCACCTCATTTTGGGTGGACCATTTTAAATTTTTTATATTATTATCCTCTTTGATGTGATTAATATGAATTACATATTTATGTTTAGGAGATTTTTTCTTATTGAAGAGTTTGGCTATTTCCCGATGAAAATAAAGAGTGCTGTTATTTCCATCAACGTGAAGATTTAAAGTTTTATACCCTGAAGTAAAGGAACCATCAAGTAATTTACCATCTGCAAGAATATCACTCTTGTAGCTGGCAGCGCGCCCGTGAGAGGATAAAGCGTACTTGTTCCGCATAAGATGCGATCCTGTAAATTTAATTGGTTTCCAGATTTCGCCGTTATTTTTTTTGATCATAGCTAAAAATTTAGAAATGAAGTTACAAAACTAACTTTGTATCATATTCAAAAAATCTTCTTCATTTATAATTTTAATTGATTTTATTTTTTTTGCCTTATCTAATTTGCTTCCGGCAGCGTCTCCCGTAACCAGGTAATTCAGGTTGTTACTCACCGATGAAAGCAGCTTACCGCCATTATCTTCCGCCATTTTTTCGGCGTCGCTCCTTTTTAAGGTAGGCAGCGTTCCTGTAAAAAGGAAAGTGAGGCCTGAGAGTTTTCCGGAAGCCGGGATAGTTTTGTCACCGTTGATGTTGATTCCTTTACCAGCAAGTTCTTCAAGCATTTTTATGTTGTCTCCATTATGGAAAAAACTGAAAACACTTTCTGCCACTTTGCCGCCAATATCTTTTAATTGCATCATATCTTCCAGGGCAAACTTTTTAAGATCGAAAATTGTATCTACACTTTTTGCCAGAGTTTTTGCCGTGGTTTCT
>JGI20205J14842_1000089_pt1 | contig 21504 bp, 24 predicted proteins | sample NGESurshal092012_2_FD_14842 | JGI IMG/M metagenome (IMG submission 14842) | reverse complement strand
GGGCGGCCGCAGCCGCTCTACTTATCCTGGCCGCCGTCGCCTTGCTGCTCGCGAGAATCCGCGACTTCTTCGTCAAACGCTGAGCCAGAATCCCTGCCGGTGGCGCTCGGTATCCAGGACGGGTCGCTGAGGATCCTGGTCTGGTCCTGGCCGAGGGCATCCCTGGTGACCATGCCGAAGTCGCCGGCGATGGTGTCGTGAACGCGTCCGGAATCCCAGTCCTCAGCCATGACCAGAGTCCCGCGCCGTCACCCGACTCGGGCTAGACCTGAATTATTCGTTGTCTTGAATCGTTTGTGTTTATGAAGGTAAGTTGGGTACGTGACCGCATCCCGGGCTCCGACCACCGCCGAGGAGCTGCGCGGTGCCGGCCTGCGGGTGACGGCCGCCCGCGTCGCGCTGCTCACGACCGTCCGGGACGGTGACCACCTGGGCGTCGAGGCGATCGCCGCCGGGGTGCGCGACCGGGTAGGCCACGTCTCCCTGCAAGCCGTGTATGAGGCGCTCCACTCGCTCACCGCGGCCGGGCTCGTCCGCCGCATCGAGCCGGCCGGCAGCCCGGCCCGGTTCGAGGGACGCGTCGGTGACAACCATCATCACGTCGTGTGCCGGTCGTGCGGTGTTGTCGCTGACGTCGACTGCGCGGTCGGCGAAGTGCCCTGCCTGACCGCGTCCGACGACCGCGGCTTCTCGATCGGCGAGGCCGAGGTCATCTACTGGGGCCTGTGCCCCGGCTGCTCCACCGCCCGCAGTTCCTGAGCACTGTCCGCCGAGTCCGGAGGGATTCCGATGTCCGATAACCATGATCCAGTAGTCGTCGAAGACGCGACCCCGGAGAGCGGGGGATGTCCCGTCGTGCACGGCCTCACGCATCCCACCGAGGGTGACGCCAACCATGACTGGTGGCCCAGCAAGCTCAACCTGAAGATCCTGGCCAAGAACCCCGCCGTGGCCAACCCCCTCGGCGAGGAGTTCAGCTACGCCGGGGCGTTCACGACCCTGGACCTCGCGGCCGTGAAACAGGACATCGCGGAGGTGCTGACGACCTCGCAGGACTGGTGGCCCGCTGACTTCGGCAACTACGGCCCGCTCATGATCCGGATGGCGTGGCACAGCGCGGGCACCTACCGGATCAGCGACGGCCGCGGTGGCGCGGGCTCCGGTCAGCAGCGCTTCGCGCCGCTCAACAGCTGGCCGGACAACGTCAGCCTCGACAAGGCCCGCCGGCTGCTGTGGCCGGTCAAGAAGAAGTACGGCCAGAAGATCTCGTGGGCCGACCTCATGATCCTCACCGGTAACGTTGCCCTGGAGTCGATGGGCTTCACGACCTTCGGCTTCGCCGGCGGTCGTGAGGACGTCTGGGAGCCCGACGAGGACGTCTACTGGGGACCCGAGACCACCTGGCTCGCAGACGAGCGCTACACCGGCGACCGAGAGCTCGAGACCCCCCTCGCCGCGGTCCAGATGGGCCTCATCTACGTCAACCCGGAGGGCCCGAACGGCAACCCGGACCCGCTCGCCGCGGCCCGCGACATCCGCGAGACGTTCCGCCGGATGGCGATGAACGATGAGGAGACGGTCGCCCTGATCGCGGGCGGTCACACGTTCGGCAAGACCCACGGTGCGGGCCCGGCGGAGAACGTCGGCCCCGACCCTGAGGCTGCCCCGCTCGAGCAGCAGGGCCTCGGCTGGAAGAGCACCTACGGCACCGGCAAGGGCGGCGACACGATCACCAGCGGCCTGGAGGTTACGTGGACTCCTACCCCGGTAACGTGGGACAACAGCTTCCTCGAGACCCTGTACGGCTTCGAGTGGAAGCTGACCAAGAGCCCCGCCGGCGCCTACCAGTGGCAGCCGAAGGACGGCGCCGGGGCAGGGACCGTCCCCGACGCCCATGACCCGTCGAAGAGCCACGCCCCGACGATGCTGACGACCGACCTCTCGCTCCGCATGGACCCGGTCTACGACCAGATCTCGCGGCGCTTCCTGGAGAACCCCGCCGAGTTCGCGGATGCCTTCGCCCGGGCGTGGTTCAAGCTGACCCACCGCGACATGGGCCCGATCGCCCGCTACCTCGGCCCGGAGGTCCCGACCGAGACGCTGCTGTGGCAGGATCCCATCCCCGCGGTGACGCACGAGCTCATCGATGCCGAGGACATCGTCTCCCTCAAGGGCCAGATCGTCGCCTCGGGCCTGCCGGTATCCCAGCTCGTCGCCACCGCATGGGCGTCAGCCTCCACCTTCCGCGGCGGTGACAAGCGTGGCGGCGCCAACGGCGCGCGCGTCCGCCTCGAGCCGCAGAACGGGTGGGAGGTCAACAACCCCGATCAGCTGGCGACGGTGCTGGGCACCCTGGAGGGGATCCAGGAGGCCTTCAACGCCGCCCACTCCGGCGGCAGGCAGGTCTCGCTCGCTGACCTGATCGTGCTCGCCGGCGGCGCGGCCGTCGAGCAGGCCGCCCGGGACGCCGGCGTCGCCGTCGAGGTCCCCTTCACGCCGGGCCGCGCGGACGCGTCACAGGAGCAGACCGACGTGGAATCGTTTGCCGCGCTCGAGCCGGCCGCCGACGGGTTCCGCAACTACCTCGGGAAGGGCAGCCGGCTGCCGGCTGAGTACCTGCTCCTCGACCGGGCGAACCTGCTGACCCTGAGCGCCCCCGAGATGACCGTCCTCATGGGTGGCCTCCGTGTCCTGGGCGCGACCTACCAGCAGTCGCCGCTCGGCGTCTTCACCACGACCCCCGGGTCCCTGACCAACGACTTCTTCGTCAACCTGCTCGACCTGGGCACGACGTGGAAAGCGANGTCGCAGGACGCGAACACGTTCGAGGGCCGCGACGCCGCCACGGGCGAGGTCACGTGGACCGGCAGCCGTGCCGACCTCGTCTTCGGGTCGAACTCCGGGCTGCGCGCGCTCGCGGAGGTCTACGCGAGCGATGACGCGAAGGAGAAGTTCGTGCACGACTTCGTCGCGGCGTGGGACAAGGTGATGAACCTCGACCGGTTCGATCTCGCCTGATCATGACGTCCAGGCCGGCCCGCGCGGGCCGGCCTGGACGTCCTCAGCCCGCGGTATCAGGCCGTCTCGCAGACGGGACCATACTTCACGTCGTTATGGTTACCGTTGGCGACGAGAGCCTCACATACCTCGTGAGCGTTCAAGTTCGGCACCGACGAGAAGTATGTCGTCTGGCTGGCAGGAAACTTCCCGGCCTGCCAGCGCGTGGCGAGCATGCTCCCACCCGCCGAATAGAACCTGATGCGCTCGGTCAGGCCGGTTTGATGCCTATCGAGATCGGCCCACTGGCTGTGAATACACGTGGTACCGGAATAGCCGATCTGCCCGCCGAGAAGTCCGTGCTGGGTGTATTTCGTATGCCTGTGGCCGCAGGATACCAGGGGCATATTGACGTGCCGGAGCGACACCGTCTTGCGGGCGTCGCCCGGAGCATGCTGTGTCGCGGCCGCCGCATGCGCAGCCGGGATCATCAAGCCGAGCGCGGGCGCCGCGCCGATGGCGCCAATCGCATAGCGGATTCTCTTCACCTAAGGATTCCCCTTTCGCGTGTCGGTGTGCGCTGCCCGATCAGGCCGTCTCGCAGACGGGACCGTACTTCACATCGTATGGTTACTGTTGGCCACCAGCGCCTGACATACCTCATGAGCGTAGATGTTCGGTAGTGAGTACCAGCTCGTGAAGCCGCGGAAGATGTGGCCGGCCTGCCAGGTCGTGTGCTCCAGGCGACCGCCGCCCGAATAGAACCGGGTTCGCTCGGTCAGGCCTTTCTGGCTATGAGTGAGATCGGCTCCCTGCATTGTTGTCTGCCGATTTTGTATGAGAGGCATTGCAGTTGACCATCGAATTGCCCGGTGTCTCAGCGAGACGGTCTTGCCCGGGCTCCCCGGGAGCATGTGTTACCACGGTAGCGGCGTTCGCCGCCGGGACCATCAGGCCGAGAGCGGGTACCATGCCCACAGCAGCGGCCGCCGCGTAGCGGACCTTCTTCATGGCCATTCTCCCATCGTCATTAATTCTGCGCCCGCACCCCGAAAGCTGGCTGCTTCTCGCCTGCGCATGCCTCAAGCATCCCGGCAGCAACTGGCCAGCAGCTGTTCTCTTGCTGACGGCACGCCGTTACGGGCGACTCCGGCATGCCGCCTGGTCAGGACGGCACCGTCAGTGACGCGGCCACGGGGAGGTACAGGAAACGGCTACAGCAGTACAGGAAGCGCGGCAGGTGTCCGGGCCGTCTCCGCCCTCGGTCTCGGCCAGCTCGGCTAGATAGACATGGACGTGCGCCGCCCCGCACTTGTCACCGAGGCCGTCGCAGAGGGAGGAGGCACGGGACAAGTGCGCGTGGGCCTCCGCGGGCCCTGCGGATCAAGAAAGGTCACCAGGATCCGGGGGAGCTGGCAGGCATGCATGTCGAACCCGGCCTCGGCGGCCCGCGCGATGACCGCCAGCAGCACGCGGTGCTCGGCCTGGAACCAGGCCAGGGCCAGCACGGCGATCGGCCAGGGGCTCGGGGGCCACCCCGGCCGCGCGCGGGACCAGCATGATCGGGTCACGGGCCGGATCCAGCAGCCGGTCCGCGGCATGCGCGGTGTACAGGTAGTGATCCAGCATCCGGCGGCTGGCCGCGCGGCGCGCGGCGCGCGGCGCGGCCCTGCGCGTCGGCCAGTTCGGCGGCGTAGGCGCGGAGCAGGTCATGGCAGGCGTACCGGCCCGGCACGCGCTCGGCCAGCAGGCTCGCCGCGGTGAGCTCGTCCAGTGCCCGACGGGCTGCGCGGGTCGTAACGCCGGCCAGGGCAGCGGCCGCTGAAACGGTGACCTCAGGGCCCGGATGGACGCCCTGGAGCCAGAACATCTGGGCCGCTGGCCTGCTCAGGTACCGGCGGGACCAGGAGAACACGGCCCGGATGCTGGCCGGCGGCTCGCTGACCTCGAGAGCATCCAGCCGGCCTGAGGCGTCCCTCAGTTCGGCGGCCAGGACGGCCAGCGGGAAGCTGGGGCGCCCTGCGGCCCGGGCGGCAGAAATGCCCAGCGCTAACGGCAGCCGGGCGCAGGCGCTGATCAGCCCGGCGAGCGCTGCGGGGTCGGCTGCCGTCCGCTCGGCCCCCAGCCGGCTAGCCAGCAGCTCGCTGGCCTCGTCCTCGGACATCACGTCCAGCGCGAGCAGCCGGGCGTCCTCGGTCGCGGCCAGCCCCGTGAGCTGGCTGCGGCTCGTGACCAGGACCAGGCAGCCCGGGGCACCCGGCAGCAGCGGCCGGACCTGGTCGGCATCCCGGCAGTTGTCCAGGACGATCAGCACCCGCTGGCCGGCCAGCTGGCTGCGGTACAGGGCGGCCCGCGCGTCGGACCCGGCCGGGATACGCTCGGCCGGAACTCCCAGTGCGACGAGGAAGGCCTGGACGGCCTGCTGTGCGGGGACCGGCACACCGCCAGGGTCGAAGCCGCGCAGGTTCATGTTCAGCTGCCCGTCCGGGAACTGGTCGGCGACTTGGTGCGCCCATCGCAGTGCGAGGGCCGTCTTCCCCACTCCGGCGGTGCCGCTAATCACGCTGATCACCAGCTTCCTGGTCGTGACCGGACCCTGGCCAAGCAGGCGCGTCAGCGCCTGCAGCTCGGCTTCCCGGCCGACGAAATGCGCTGCGGCACCAGGTAGCTGCCGGGGCGTCGCCGACTCGGGGCGGCCCGACCTTGAGGGGGCGCCGGGCCGGTGCACCAGGGCGACCCCCGCCACCGGGGAGGGACCTGCGGAATGTGCTGGTGCAGCACCCGGCTGTGCGCGGCGGCCAGCTCGGGGCCGGGGAGGACCCCGAGCTGATCATCGAGACGGCGGCGCAGCTGCTCATAGACGCCGAGGGCGGCCGCCAGGGGCTCGCCCCGCCACAGGGCAAGCGCGCGGGCGTAGGCATCGCACGCCGCCGCGAGGTCGCCTGCGGACCGCGCCGTCTGGGCGTGGTCGGCCAGTGCGGCAAAGGTGACGTGATCAAGCTCGCAGGCCGCGTCCCGGAGCCGGTAACCGCCGACCGCCGCCGCTAGCAACCCGCCGGACCTGGCGCCCATGGCACCTGGATCCAGCCAGCGGCGGAGCCGGCTGACGTACGACTGGATCATGGCCACTGCCGTGGCCGGCGGGTCGTCCCCCGTCCCCCCCAGGGCGTCGATGAGAGACTCGCGGCGCTGTCCGGTCTCCGGGTGTAGCACCAGCAGCCCCAGCACCGCCCGCGGCATCACGCCACCAATAGCGATGTCGGCTCCGTCCCGCCAGACGCGCAGGGATCCCAGCACACTGATCCGCAGCCTGGCCTGCCGGCCAGGGGCGGCAGAGCCGGAACTGACCCCTGCGGGGCCGGCGAGTTTCGCGGTCTGCCCGTGATCCAGGCCGAGGGCCTGCGCCAGCCGCCGAGCCGACTCGGCGTGCAGCCGGGTAGTACGGCCCTGTTCCAGATCGCGTACCACCCCGATGCTCACCCGTGCCGCACTGGCCAGGGTTGCCTGTGTAATAGCAACTGACATCGGCCTTGCCATTTTTCCAGGAGGGTCGTATTAATCATCTAGCAAAGCACCTGCTGCCACTATTGCCGCGGTTCCGCGCCATCAAGGCAAGTGTTGCCGGACGCCGTAGCATCCTTGTAGCATTGGAGTAGCATGGTGGTCCCGGCCGCGATACCGCAATAACGACTCGCGACTCAGCGTGACGTGCCTGCCTATCTCTATGGGGACGATCAGGAAATCTTCGCGATGAGGTCCACGCGAATGACGGGATTTTCTGCCACCGCCCGGGCCAACCGCGCGTTCCTGCGCTCCGCCGCCGACGGCCCGGGCCAGCTCGTCTCCCGGCTCATGGATGGCCAGCGGGGCCAGGCAACACGCAGAGTTCTGGCACCCCACGCGTGGTCGGGCGGCCGGCCAGGTCCGGGCGCCGTCCCTGACCCTGCCACCGTCCACGAGCCTGCCGCCGCACTACTTGCTGACCGCGCCGCGGCAGGCAATATGATCTTGCACTGGGTTTCCGGTAAAAACACCTGTATTACTAGGAATTAGCGAGACGCGCGAGTCCCGGCGGGCCAGATCGGCGGCAGGCGCCCGTTACTCCTGGAAGGCGTGAGGCTGAACATGCGCAGATTGTCTGCCGGACGTCGGGTCGTCCCCGATTCCCGCGGCGGCCGGCCCGGTCAGTCAGCGGGCGTCGACTACATCTACAACGAGCACTTCCACCGCGTCGCCGTGGTCCGGGCCGGTAACGGGCTCAGCGCGGACGGCCATGAGTTCCTGATTCACGCCCTGGAACACCGCGCTCATCCTGGCCTGCAAGACCACCACCACCGACCTCACCGCCATCAGCGGGCCGGCCAGCCAGACCGTGATCGACGGCATCGTGCAGGAGATCAGCATCCGGACCGGCAGAGTCTTGTTCCAGTGGAACAGTGCCGGTCACGTCCCCTACAGCCACAGCGAGCAGCCGCTGCCGACATCGGCGAGCACGCCATGGGACTGGTTCCACGTCAATGCGGTCCACCTGGCCCGGGACGGCAACCTGCTGATCGACGCCCGGAACACCCGGACGGCGTACAAGGTGAACCGGCACACCGGCAAGATCATCTGGCGGCTTCGCGGCAAGGGACAGCAGCTTCCGGCTCCAGGCCGCCCGCGGCCAGGTGCTCGACAGCGCCGGGAAGATCTTCGCCTGGCAGCACGACCCCGAGCAGGTCGGGCGCGACACGTTCACCTTCTTCGACAACGACTCCACGGGCACCCCGCTGCTGTCCTACAGCCGTGCGGTCACGGTCTGGCTGAGCTACCGCAGCCGGATCGCCACGCTGGTCGCCGCGGACAACCAGCCGGAGGCCCTGTCGGCGGCGTCCCAGGGCGACGCGCAGGTCACCCGGAACGGCTACCTGTTCGTCGGCTGCCGGTCTGTTGACAGTCCGCGGGATTTACACCAAAGTCGGAACTCTAAACCTAGCCGAATCGCCGGTGCAGTTTCATTGGCGCCCCGCGGTCGCGGGAATGGCTCAGGAGGGGGCAGATGGAACCGCTATCGGTCACGGTCGCGACCCTGATCGCCACATATGCCGCGCAGGCATTCGGCGGCGAGATCGGCCAGTCGGCCGCCTCGGGCCTGAAAAAACTCATCGGCCTCGTGCGCCGCAAGCTCAGCGGAAATGACCCGGCCCAGGCCGCCCTGGCCGCCGCCGCGGAGTCTGCGCAGGGGCCGGCGAGCACGGACGTGCTGGCCGAGTCCCTGGATGCGGCCGTCAAGAGCGACAGTGAATTCCGCAGCCAGCTCGAGGAGCTGGTGAACGCGCTGCGCTCGGACCCCGATGTAGGGCGGTTCGTAACGACCGTCTCCGGCAATGCGCGGATCGGCAAGATTACCAATATCGGCACCGTGACCGGCGACGTCACCTTCTAGTGTCCGCGACCGGCAATGCGGATAATGGCGAGACGGCAGGAGCCGCGGCTGTTTCGGCCGTGCTGCCGCTACTGGCCAGGCGGCTGCAGGCGGACGAGAGCGGCCGCGAGATCTCCGAGCGGATCGCGCAGGCGCCTGATCAGTCGGCCGCCGACCTTGCGCAATGGCTGACTCGCGCCGGGACGCCTACCGTCGCGACGATGGTGACCGGCGGCTACGTCGGAAAGCTGGCGAACATCGCGCACGCGGACGTCGTGAACATCAGCCTGCCGCCCGATCACCAGGCGCCCGCGCAGCTGCCGAACGCGACACGCGATTTCACCGACCGGGTGCGACAGGCTGAGGAGGCGTGCCAGTTCCTGTGGCCCGAGACGCCCGGAACCGGGACGCCGGTCGTGGCGATCTCCGGGCCCGGCGGCGTCGGCAAGAGTGCGCTGGCCATCCGGATCTCGACCCTGCTTGCGCAGCATTTCCCCGATGCGCAGCTGTACGTGGACCTGCGCGGCCATAGCGGCCAAGGGCTGGATCCCGAGGACGTGCTGGACGGCTTCCTCCGGGCGAAGGGCGTGACCGGCGGGCGCATTCCCGCGGGCAGCGCCGACCGTGAGCTCATGTACCGGGCGGTCATGAGCCAGGGCCGTAACCTCGTCCTGCTCGACAATGCCTCGCACGAGCACCAGGTACGCCCGCTGATCCCGGGCGCCTCCAGCTGCGCGGTCATCGTTACCAGCCGCCGGCAGCTGACCGTGCTGGAAGGCGCGCTCCCGATCGACTTGGAGACGCTGAGCCTCGACGACGGAGTGGCGCTCCTGGCGAAGATCGCCGGGGCGCAGCGCGTGGACGCCGAGCTGGAGGCAGCCCGGCAGATCGTCCGGCTGAGCGGGCACCTTCCCCTCGCTATCAGGATCGTCGGGGCGAAGCTGGCGGCTAAGCCGCACTGGCGGGTCGGCCGCATGGCCGACCGGCTGCGAAGCGAGCGGACCCGACTGGCCGAGCTCTCCTTCGGGGACCTCGATGTCCGTGGAGTGATCATGCTGAGTTATCAGGAGCTTGAGCCTGGGCTTCAGCGGGCGTTCCGCCTGCCCAGCCTGCTGGCTTTCCAGAGCTTCACGTCCTGGGTCCTGGCCGCGCTGCTGGATATCGCGCCGGCGGAGGCCGAGGACGTGGCTGAGCAGCTCGTTGACCTCCAGCTGCTTGACGTGGTCGGCGAGGACGAGACCGGCGAGATACGGTACCGCTACCACGACCTGCTCCAGCTCTTCGCTCGGGAGCAGGCCGATCAGGCCGATTCCGCGCAGGACCGGTCGGCCGCCGTCGAGCGCGGGCTGGGTGCCCTGCTCGGCCTGGCCAAGCGGGCGCTGTTCGAGATGTCACGGCACAGCAAGCGGGACCCGGATCCGCCGCGCGCGCTGATCTGGCCGCTCCCCGCTGACCTCCTCGACCGACTGACCGACCAGCCCTACGACTGGTTCTCGGCCGAGTACCCCAACCTCATCGCCGCCATCAGCCAGGCCCATGATGCGGCCCTGTGGGAGTGCACGTGGGAACTGGCCGACTCGATGCACTACTTCTTCCGGGTGCGGGCCAGGCTGCAGGACTGGCGGGCGACTCATGAGCTCGCGCTGGACGGGGCGCGACGCGCGGGCAACCGCCGCGGAGAGGCGTGGACACTGCGCAATCTCGGAAACGCCTATCGCGACCTGGGCCTCCTGGACCAGGCAGCAGGCTGCTTCGCCCAGTGCCTCGACGCCTTCCGGGAGCTCGGCAACAGCCTGGGGCAGGCCGCCGCACTGAACAACCTCGGCGAGCTGGCCATGGACCGGGGGCAGCTCAACGACGCGGAGGCTTACTTCGAGCGCTGCATCGTGGCCTGGGCAGACGTCGGGGACGAGGTGGGCGTGGCTTACGTGACCAACCACCTCGGCTGGGTGAGCCTGCAGAAGGGCGAGCTGCCCGAGGCCGACAGTTACTTCGATCGATCGCTAGCCAGGTTCCGGGACCTGGACGACCGCTGGGGCGAGGCGCACGCGTTCCGCTGCCGCGGGATCGTGGCCCGGGAGCGCGGGCAATACGAACAGGCAGAGCAGCTGCTGGCCCGCAGCGCCGATCTGTTCGCTGAGTTCGGTGACACGGCCGGGCAGGCCTGGGTGCGAACGGATCTCGCCTGGACCAGGCTGGGACAGCAGCGCCCCGACGCCGCTCTACAGCTGCTGAACAGCGCGATCGCTGACTTCCGCGAGCTGTCCGAGGGACGCGGGGAGTCGAGCGCCCTCATGGTCATGGCCGATGCCTACCGCTCGCAAGGGGAGACGGACGCCGCGGCCACCATCCTGGAGGAAGTCATCCCCGCCTTCCAGGCGCGCAGCGATGCGCTGGACGAAGGTATCTCGCGATGCCTGCTCGGCGAGACCTACCTTCGGGCCGGCCTGGCCGAGCGGGCCCAGTCCGCGCTGAGCGGCGCGCTGGAGGTGCTGCGCCGGGTCGGCGCCGGCGCCTGGGTGCTCCGGGCCGAGAAGGCTACCCATGTGTGACGGAGGAACCAGGGGTGGCCGCGGTCGCCTGGTCCCTCGCGGGTAGCGTCGCTCTGCTCTGGCTGGGCTACATCAACCTCCCGAGCATGTCCGTCAGCATGGACGGGCAGCGGTACCTGCACGCCGGGACCCGGCAGCCCGTCCCGTTCCCGTTCGCGCTGCGCTGGCTGCTGCCCCTGCTATGCGGGGCATCGGTGCGCAGGTGGCAGCTGTGCACCATGACGCACCTGGTGTTCCTGCCGCCGCTGATAACACTCTGGATAGAGCCGTGGGTCGCCGACGACCGGCTGCGGGTAACCGCTGGACTCCTCGTCTGCGGCTTCGCCGGCATCTGGCGCAGTAACCTGCGCCGGCCGGTGCTCGTCGACGCCCCGGCGATGACCTGGAGCCTCTGCGCGGCCATCCTCTTCCAGCATCACCTGTGGTACCTGGGCATTCTCGGCTCGCTCGTGGCCGGGAGCATCAAGGAGACCGGCCCGGTCTTCGCCGCCTGCTACGCGTGGAACCCGCTGGGCCTGCTCGGCCTGCTCGCCCCGATCGTGCGCGGCCTGACGGCGCGCCCGGGCAGCGACCCGGCCGGCGAGGAGTCGCTGCTGCGCGATCCGCTACGGACCGGCCGCCTGTCGCACATGGGCCGCTGGCTGGATCCGGCCAGCATGGTGGCCCCGTGGGGCGCGGCCGTGCTCGCGGCCTTCACCACCGATTCCGTTATCATCCGGAGTCTCGTGATCACCACGGTGGTGGCCTACGGCCAGCTGCTGGTCGCCACCGGGACGGCCCGTCTCTACCAGTGGGCCGCGCCCCCCGTCGTGCTCGGCGCCGTCACCGTGATCCCGGCCAGGTGGGCCATCGGGATCCTTGTACTGCACCAGTTCAACCCCTGGGCCGGCGAAGGGCAGTGAGCCGCCCGCTGCCTAAAGCAGGCGGAATCCGTCGTGCTCCCTGATCGCGGGGCGGCCGGCGTAGGACAGCGCGTCGAGGATCCGCGCGGTGAACGCCTCCGTGGTCAGGGAGGTGATCAGGTCACGGTCCGCCCAGGCAAGCTCGCTGCTCTCTGCCGAGGCGGCCAGGGTCCCGCCGGTCATCCGGCACAGGAAGACCATCTCGATCACCGCGTGCGTCATGCTCTTGTACACACCGGTCAAGACGACCGGCTCGACGCGGATCCCGGTCTCCTCCCGGACCTCGCGGATCAGCCCGTCGGTGATGCGCTCGTCCAGCTCGAGTACGCCGCCCGGCGGCTCCCAGGCGCCGTTGTCCCGGCGCCGCTGCAAGAGGACCCGGCCCGCAGGATCGGCGACCACGCCGATGGCGCTAACGGAATGCCGTGGGCGCTCGGTGGGCACGGCCGTGGCGGTGGCCCTGGTCATTCTTTGGCGCGCCGGGACCAGGCCTGAAAGAGGCGAGGTGATCCGCAGACCGAAGCCGGATCCGCGGCGAAATCGTCCAGGCTGTCCAGCGCTGCGCGTAGCTGATCGGCGGACGCGATCCCTTCCTCGATAATCGACTCTGCGGTTGCCTGCACCGTGGAGTAAGGCAATGTCTTGGCCTCGCCCACGACGTCCGCCCGCTGGACGACACTCAGCTCGGGCGCGGGAATACCCGCAGTGGAGAAATGCCGGTACAGCTTGCGGCCGACCAGCGGATCACCGCCATGTCGCTCGAGGACGCGCTGGTATGCCTCGACCCAGAAGGCGAAGCCTTCGCTGGGCGGATCGCAGAAAGAACCTTCGAAGTCAGCATCCTCTACAACAATCACCCCGCCCTCCCTGACCGCCTCCCACATGGTCCGCAAAACCTCGACGGGGCGGCTGAGGTGCTGCAGCAAGTTCCGGCAGTAGACCAGGTCGTAAGTGTTCGGCTCGGCCCACCCGTACACGTTCCTCACCCGGAACTCCACACCTGGCAGGCCCTGCGAAACAGCGGCCTGCCGGGCCAGTCCGATCTTCACCTCGTCCATGTCGATACCGACAGCCCACCCGCGGGGCCCGACGCGCCGAGCAAGCTCGAAGGTGACGTCCCCCCCACCGCAGCCCAGATCCAGGCACCTCATCCCCGGCCCGAGCTGGACCCGGTCCAGCAACGCGGACGTTGTCGGCAGCCACGTGCGGGCCAGCACCCGAAGCCGCTCGTAGCCCTGCTTGCCGCCGCGGATCACATAGCGCTCCATCCCGGCACTGTAGGACCGCCGCTAAGCAGGCGCAAAGATCGTCGTCGGCGGCCGCACCCTTCCTGGCAGCTTGATCAACGCCCTGTGCCCCTTCTGGCGAGAACCACCTGGACCTCCTGAGGGACGGCCAGCCCGCCGTCGGCTCCGGCATAGGGCGCCAGGTCCGCGCCGACATCCTCGGCGAGGGCGTCGATCAGATGGTTTATCCTCGCGGCGTCATAGCCGGTGATCAGGGTGGCCAGCGGAGTGGCCGCCAGCTGGATCCGGAAGTAGTCAGCGGCTGAGGAGAACCGGACCATCTTGGTGGCCGTGCGGATCTCGATGTTTTCGAAGGCCGCTGCGGCTACCAGCGCGCGGAGTTCGGCGGCGTCCGCGAGGGCATGCTCGGTGCGCTTGGCCGCGGACGCGCCCGGCCGCATGTGGCGATCCAGCGCGCCGGCGAGTGCGCAGGTAGCCGGGTTGCGCTCGATCGGGCCGAAGACGTTCAGGGCCAGCCGCCCGCCGGGAACCAGCACGCGCCGGAATTCCCGCAGCGCGGCTGGCCGATCCGGAATGAACTGCAGCCCCAGCTGGCAGAGGACCACGTCGAACGCCGCAGCCGAGTAGGGCAGCGCAAGCGCGCTGCCGCGCGACCGGGGCGCCCACGACGGGGAGGGACCGGGCGACCGCCAGCATGCCGGGATTAATGTCCAGCGCGGCAACCCGGCCCGTGCCGCTCACCCTTTCAGCCGCTACGCGAGCGCCGCTCCCGTGCCGCAGGCCACATCCAGTACCCGATGGCCCGGCAGCAGCGCTGCCCGACCGACCAGGTCGGCGGCCCACTGGGCCGTCATCGCAGGCACCAGGTAACGCTGGTACGGCTCTGGCGCGCTGGCGTCGAGCTGCCACTGCTCCTGCTCGCCCATCAGGTCCTCACCCCCGGTGAGACTATCGCCGCCCGGGTGCCTCCTCGAACAGCGCTGATGCTTCCTCGAACAGCAGGAGCCAGGCGATGATGCATCGGCGCTCCGATGCGAATCGTGACTCGGCCCGGACCAAGCGCCGACCTCACGCACTCGGCATGATCGGAACCTGCGGGCGGCTTGGCAGGCGCAGAATGATTCGGTGCAGCCGGACAGTACCGGGCCACCGTGCTGGGCCGATCAGCCGAGCGGACCGCTGCTGCCGGCCTACTGGAGGAAGCCGCGTCCGGCCACGGTGGCCTGCTGCTGCTGGCCGGCGAGGCGGGCATCGGCAAGACCACCATGCTGCACGCGATCGCGGCCGATGCACGCCGCCGCGGCCTGATGGTCCGGATCGCCGGCACGCCGGCTGACCCGGACCGAGCCGCCTTCTCGCCGTGGGTGCAGCTGTTCGAGGAGCATCTCCGCGAGCTGGACGCCGGAGCAGCACGACGCGTCGTCGGACCGGCCGGCGCAGCCCTGACCCTCCTGGGTCTCGGCGACGCCGCCGGGGCACCGAAGCACGCGGCCGGTATGGGTCAGGGTGGCCGGCACCGCCTCCTGCGCCAGCTGGCCGAGGTATGGCAGCGCGCCGCCGACGCCGCCCCCGGCGGCCTGCTGCTGGCGCTGGACGACCTGCATTGGGCCGATCTGGGCACGGTGCTGCTGCTCATCGAGATGGCTGGGCGGTTGGCCGGGCACCGCATGGCCGTGGTGGCCACGCTGCGCCCCGGTGATCCGGTGGCTGGCCGGGTAGCCGAGGCTCTGGGCGAACTGCCCCGGCTCGCGCGGCTCACCTTGCCGCTGACCAGGCTCGACGATGCGGCACTGACCGCCCTGACCCAGGCGGTCGGCCTGACCGCCACAGCCGACCTCGTTGCCCAGCTGTCCCGGCGTACCGGCGGCAACCCGTTCTTCGCCACTCAGCTGCTGCAGATGCTCGCCGCGAACGCGGCCAACGCTCCGCAGGTACTCGCGGTTGAAGTCCCTGTCCATGTGGTGGAGGTAGTCCGGCGGCGCCTGGCCCGACTGCCGGCGGCGACCGCAGGCCTGCTCGAGGTGGCCGCGGTGCTGGGCGCCGCCGGGGCGGTGGAGACCCTGGCCGCCACCGCCGGCCGGGATCTGGGCGGGGTGCTCGGCGATCTGGAACCGGCCGTGACGAGCGGGCTGCTAGCCGACGCGGGCGCCGGGCGATGGCGGTTCGTGCACGCACTGGTACGTGACGCGGTCGTGGACGGTCTGGGGGCCCGGCGTCGGCTAGACATAAACGCCAGCGCGCTGGCGGTGCTGCGGGACGGTCGCAGTCCCGCGCCGGCTGCCGAGCTGGCCCGGCACTCGCCCGGTGGCCTGCCGCTGACCAGCCGTGAGGACGCCGTCGACCTCTGCCGGCATCTCGACCGTGCGGTGGACACCGGCATCTGATGCGTCTACCGGCCAGAGCGGCCGGTCGAGTGGACATGGCCAAGGTCGAGCACTTCATGCACCAGATCATCGGAGACCTCAGCGCATGCACCGCCGCGGTACTGATCCGCCTCGGCGACCGGCTCGGGCTCTACCGGGCCATGGCCGACGGCAAGCCGGTCACCTCGACCGAGCTAGCCGAGCGGACCGAACTAGCGGAGCGATACGTCCGGGAGTGGCTGCACGCCCAGGCGGCCGGCGGCTGGGTCACCTACGATCCGGGTACCACCACCTTCACGCTGCCGGCCGAGCACGCGGCCCTGATAGCCGATCCGGACGCGCCTACCTTCCTGCTGGGCGGGTTCGACTGGATCCCCTCCTTCTGGGCCGACGCGGACACCCTGGAGGAAGCATTCCGCAGCGGCGCGGGCATCGGCTGGCATCAGCACGACAAGCGACTGTTCATGGGAACCGAACGGTTCTTCGGGGCCGGGTACAAGATGAACCTCGTTGCCTCCTGGCTGTCCGCGCTGGACGGCGTGACGGACAAGCTGGCCGCCGGGGGCCGGATCGCCGACGTGGGCTGCGGCCACGGCGCCGCGACCATCCTGCTCGCCCAGGCGTTCCCGAACGCCCAGGTGCACGGCTTCGACTACCACGACGCCTCGATCGCCGCGGCGCGCTCCCGGGCTGCGGACACGGGCCTGAGCAACGTGCAGTTCGAGACCGCACCTCGACCGACTACCCCGGACAGTACGACCTGGTATGCCTGTTCGACTGCCTGCACGACATGGGTGATCCGGTGGCCGCGCTGCGGCACATCCGCGAGTCCCTCGCCGAGGACGGCACGCTGATGATCGTCGAGCCGATAGCCTTCGACCGCGCCGAGGTCAACCACCAGTACCCGCTGGGCCGGCTGTTCTACTCGGCCTCCACGATGATCTGCACGCCCAGCTCGCTGGCCCAGCCCGAAGCGGGTGAGATCGGCGTCGAGACCCTCGTCCGCCTGGGAGACGCCTGCCTGGCCGCCGGTACCCCGGCCGCCACCTCGGCATGCACCTAGCGGACCTTCCGGGCTCTCGGACTAGAACTCGGCGAGATCGTCGGAAGGTGGCCGCGCTTCGGTTGACTTATCGCGCTGATCTGGCTTTTATGGAATGGCCAGCATGGTCGGGCTGCTCGCCGCCGTGAGCGGGGGTAATCACCTGCGCGGCTACGGATGGGGGTCTTCTCGATGACCGATCCGATTAGCATTTCCGTGCTGGGCTCGGCCGCCAGCCAGACCATCAGCTTCCTGTACGCGCAGGCCGCCGAGGTACTGAAGGCACGGCGCGAACGGCGCGGCGCCGAAGACGTCGGCGGGCCCGGCCCTCAGGTTCCGATGGTGGCCAACGAGGTGCTGGACGGCTCGGTTGTAGCCGCCACGATAAATCCCGACGTTCTCGAGGCCAAGTACCAGGCCTTGCTGAGGCTAACCGGCGCGCTGGCGCCGTATGCCCTCGGCCATGCCGACATCGAGGGCGGAAACACTGAGCTGGGCCAGGACGCCGGAACCCTACGCGCCATCCTTGAGGCTATCTACGGTCAAAGACTGACGTTTTTCAATGAACAGCGTGAGCCAACTGGTTCCGTCGTCACGGTGCGGCAGGTGCTAGCCGATATTGAGGGGACGGTTATCGGCTCAGAGGGGAATGTTGCGGCGGGCGGACATCTAGAGGTCACGCAGCAAGCCGACACGGTTCGAGAAGGCGGCAAGATAACCGGCCATCAGGGCAACATCGGCGGTCTGTAGAGCCGGCTGGCGGGCAGGCAAGTCCATGGGGGACCTGATGACGTATTCCCAGAGCGACGGCGCCGGTTTCGAGCCCGACATGTTCGATGACCACGTCGTCGAACGTCTCCTTGACGTTTCGCACCATCGGCCTAGGCCCTGGCTGGAGCAACGGGTCACCAGCCTGCTGCGCGACCCTGACTGCCGGATCGTCCTGATCACTGCCGATCCCGGCGCCGGAAAGTCTGTGCTGCTGGCAGGCCTGGCCGCCGCCCACCCCGACTCCCTGCGGTATTTCCTGCGCTGGGACAGCGTCCATCCTCGCCGCGCCGGGGATGTGCATTCATTTCTCGAGGCGGTAGGTCACCAGCTGGCCGCACGATTCCCGGAATTGCAGCTGGACGCAGACCTCGTCGTCGAGGTCGAACAATCCGTGCAGCAGGTAGGCCCGACCGGCCGGGTCGTGGGTGTCCGCGCTGAAGAGGTCTGGGCCTCGCCGTTCCGCCGCACAGCCATCAAGGTCCGGCAGACCCTGGGTTCGGTGGAGGGCGGAGCCAGCGGCCTTGAGGTTGGGCGGCTGGTGATCGACCTGCGGGCTATGGACTGGCGGGATGTCGAGCATCTCGCCTTGCTTGGGCCGCTGCGTGCGATGAGCTCGCGCCGGCCGCATCACGACTACGTGCTGCTGCTCATCGACGCCTTGGACGAGTCGGCAACTGGCCTGGGCGAATGGCTAGCATCTTGTCCCTCCCTGCCGGCGAATCTCCGCGTCGTTGTGACGGCCCGGGACGGCGAGTACCTGCAGACAATACGGCTTAAGCAGAGTGGCCAGCTCCGGGAGTTGCGCATAGACACCGTGGACAGCCAGGCACAGGCTGACGTGTCCGGCTTCCTGACCGCAGCGTCGCAAACGCTCGACCTGTCCGGCGTGAGCACCCAGGGGCGCGAACAACTGGTCACGGAGTGGGCGGCCGCCGCCGCGGGAAACTTTCAGTTCGCGGCGACGCTGATGAGCGCGCTGCGGGCCTCGGTGCGCAGCGGGGACACCGGGACCACGCGCGCGCTGTCTGCGCTTGGTGCGGTCCCGCCTGGCCTCCGCGCTCTCTACACCCTGCTCATCACCAACTTGCGCAATCTCTACCGGCCACAGTCGGTGCGACTAGACGACGGTACGGCTGGGTCGGCCTGGGATGACCTGTACGCTCCCGCGCTAGGAACCCTGGCGGTTGTGCGCCAGCCCGTGTCGGCTGCGGAGCTGACCGTGCTGGCCGGGATACGGGCTCGGAGCAGCCGGGTCCGGGATGTCCTCACTGACATGCTGCACTTCCTCGACGCCCGCGACGGCACCTACCGCCTGCACCATCGCAGCTTCGCGGATTTCCTGACAGATCCGCGCACAGAGCGGGAGACGCCAGGCTGTTACCTCGATCCCGCCGAGTGGCACCTATCAGCCGGCCTGGCCGGCGGGCGGGCCGTGCTCGAGGCACCAGGTGACGGCAGCACTGCCGCCTACGGGCGGGCGCATGCCTGCGCCCACCTGATCCGGGCCGTCACGGCGACATCACCGGACCCTGCAGGCCGGGCGATGCTCGCCAGCCTGAACCGGCTGGATGTCCTGATGGCACGGATGGAAGCCGTCGGCGTGGATGTACTGACCGACGAGGTGCGGGATGCCGCCCCGCTGCTGGAGACAGAGGCTCGGGTCGCTGAGGACCTGGGCAGGAGCCTGGACCGGCAGCGCCATAATCTGCGCTCCGGTCAGAGCGAGTGGCGACCGCCCGGATTCCTGGCCCAGCAACTGTATAACGAGGCGGTCAGCCAACGATGGACGGACGTGGCGAGAATCGCCGCGGCGGCGCTGAGCCCAAGTGCCGCAGCCTTGATGCTCGTCTGGTCGGTGGGCAATGACGCCCGCGCGCTGCTGCGGACCGTAACCATCGGCGCGCACGCGAACGCGCTGGCCAGGGTGGACGACAACCGGTTCGTCGCCGGATGCGGCGACGGGAGCCTGGGGATGTACGAGGCGTCCAGCGGAAAGCTGCTCGCCCGGCGTGGCGTCACGGACAGCGAGATCCTGGCGGTGGGCTGGTCCCCCCAGTACGGCATTGTCTGGGGCAGCGCAGGCGGGCTAGTGGGCTGCTGGCGTCCCGATACCGAGAAGGTGCATGAGCTACGCGTCCCGGGGGTCTCGGGTGCGCCGCAATCGTTCACTACCTACAGCCCGATGATCGCTATGACCGCGCTGAATCGACAAGAGCCGACCTGGTTCACCGGCGGGCCAGGCAGTGTCCATGCTATAGCCGTCCGGGAAGCGGATGGCGAGATCGCCATCGGCACCCGTCAAGGCGCCGTATTGGTCATCCATCCGGGCTTCACCGAATTCGCTGCCGGGTATCCTCTGCACGCGCAGGTCATTACCGGCTTGCACTTCTCCGGTGACTCAATAGTGGCGTGCAGCCACGACGGCACAGTCCGCCGGACTAACCTGATATCCGACTCTGTGATAGCCAGCGCTCCCTGCCCCTATACCGCTCTGACTGTTCTGACCAGGAAGCGTGTCCTGGCGATACGCTGGGACGGCGGCTCCGACTTGATCGAGGCCAGCGATATCGCCAGCATGAGCAAGAGCGGGGTCACGCTCGGCCCGGCAACCGCCGTCGGCGCGAACCCGCAAGGCTGGGCGTTCATCGGCTTTATGAACCGCCGGATCTGGGTACTCGATGCGGACATGACATTCCGCGCTTCCCTACGTGGGCACGGTGACCAGATCACGGCTGCGGTTGGCCTCTCCGCCAAGACACTAGTATCTGCCTCCAAAGACCGCACCATTCGCGTCTGGGATCTTGCCGACGAGCGGCCCTCCGCCTCTCCGTCGGGTCATGACGGCCCTGTAACCGCGCTGCTGTTCACCGAAGACGGCCTCATGTCTGGCTCCGCCGACGGAACGCTCAGGTTCTGGGGCCCTGGTGGCGATCAGCGTGAGGCGCGGGACTTGCAGAGCGGGCAGATCTGGTACCTGAGCCACGGGCCCAACGGAACGTTCGCTGCCGCGACTCAGGCCGGCAGGGTGGTACTGGGCCATCTTCAACGCGGCATTGAGGTCCTGTCCGGGCACACAGACGAGGCCAAGGCAGTCGTCACGCTGGCAGACGGGCGCGTCCTGTCCGCGGATAAGTCAGGGGCCGTCATCGTCTGGGAGCGCCGACGTCGCAGCTGGCAGGCCAGCCAGATCGGTGCGCCGGTCATCCCTGGCAACGTCAACAGCATGGCCGTAGTGGGAACGCACCAAGTAGCACTCGCTCATGGGGCCAGCGAGATTACCGTCCTAGACGTCAATACCGGAACCGCGCGCCAGCTGAGCGGGCACGAGATATCCGTCTACGCGGTGGCTGCGGGCCCCTCGTCGACCATTCTGAGCGGTGGATCAGACTGCACCGCCCGGGTATGGTCGGCAGCAACCGGTCAATGCCTCCAGGTATACCGCGAGCACACCGCGGACGTGAGTGCCCTCGGCGCGCTGGACGACCAGCTCATCGTCTCCGGAGCAGGCGACGGGAGCGTGCACGTCTGGAACCGCGGCAGTGGCCGTACTCTCGCCGTCGCGTTGCTGGGGCAGCCGGTAGACCGGCTCGCTGTCGACCGGCATGGCCAGCGCGTGGCGGCGGCTCATCCCAACGGCGGGATTAGCGTGTTCGACACATCACCCCTGCTGCGACTCACCTCCTGAGAAACCGATCGGCCCCGCTGCCCGTGCGTTGGCGCAGTGAGCCGGTCCTGAGTTTTCCTGTCACCACGTGAGTGGTGTTGTGTCCCAGTTCCGGGCCTGGAGCTGTCGGCCTGGCTGGCGAATGCGGTCTGCTGGGGTTGTGGGAGATACCAGGCTGGAGCCCCTGACGCCCGCACGCGCCACTCCCATTGGCACGCCTGGAGGAAGCCCCGCATGGACCAGCCACAAGACCGCCTAGGTCCCCCGTCTGAGCCTGGGGTGCCCCGAGCGACCGAGCCGGCCCGGCTGCGGAAGGTGTCCCAGCCGATCCTGCGGCTGATCTTCGACGGCACCATCGCGGCCAATCCGCCCAACCCCGGCCGCAGCTTCGCTATCGGCTACATCCTGCGCCATCCGGGCCAGCGCCCCAACGGCAACAGCAACGCCAACTACCCGCCCCCGCGCGAGAAATAAACCGGCGGGCGCACCCACCCCCACCCCCCTGCACAAACCCGGGCCGCCGGCCCGCCTTCCGGGAGCCACCGATCGCACGGGCGGCAGG
>JGI20205J14842_1000088_pt1 | contig 21517 bp, 18 predicted proteins | sample NGESurshal092012_2_FD_14842 | JGI IMG/M metagenome (IMG submission 14842) | reverse complement strand
GCCGTCTACCTGCCCGTGCCGTCTACCTGCCCGTGCCGTCTACCTGCCCGTGCCGCTCCTGGCCGTGCCGCTCCTGGCCGGGCCTCAGGCGCGAGCTGTGGAGGACCGCTACCGGGCGCAACTCGTCGGCCAGGCCGGCGCGGCGAGCCTGCGGCCGGACTGCTCGCCCGAGCCGCTGGTCCAGGACCCGCAGGCTGGCCGCCACCTCCTCGAGGTACCCCGCCAGGTCCTGCGGTGCGGAGTCCTTCAGCAGGTAGCCGTAGGCGCCGGCCGCGAGCGCCGACTGGGCTAGTAGTGGCTCATCGCGGCTGGTCAGGATCGCGACCCGGGTCGCCGGGCTGACCTGCCGGACCCACTGGCACAGGCCGATGCCGCTCTCCCCGGCGATGTCGGAGTCGCAGATCAGCAGGCCGGGCCCGAGCCGCCGGACCAGCTGCTTCCCGGCACCGACACTGCGCGCCGCCGCGACGACGCGGCAACCGGGCGCGGCCGCCAGCAGCGCCCGGATTGCGGAGTGGATCAGCTCTGCCTCGTCGACCACCACGGCGTCGACTACTACAGGGCTGACCATCACGGGGTCGACCAGCACTGCGGGCCGGACCAGCCCGAGCGCGGGCAGCTGAGCAGTACTGGCCGTCCGGCGCGGGAGCGTTCCGACCCGGCCGTCCCCCGGCGTCTGTGCCACCGCTGCCCCCCGTCGCTGCCGTCGCTGCCGTCAAGGTACCGAAGCAGCGTTCATGCAGCGTGATCTGACACCTCGCCCCGCCCGGCGATTTTCCCGGCGGCCTCGCTAGGGTTACTGGAATGAGCGGCATGGCTAGCTACACCCAGCCACCCCCGCCAGCGTTCCTGTTCGACCTGGACGGGACGCTGATCGATAGCGTGTACCAGCACGTGATCGCCTGGCGGGAGGCACTGACCCGGGCCGGCATCGACCTGTCGGTCTGGCGCATTCACCGCCGGATCGGGATGAGCGGCGGCCTGTTCGTGTCCGCGCTGATGCGCGAGACGGGCATCAGCCTGTCGGAGTCGGACATCGAGTCACTGCAGCAGGTCCACGCCAGCGAGTACCTGAAGCTGGCGGACTCGGTCCGCCCGCTGCCGGGCGCGGCCGAGCTGCTCGCCGCGCTGACCGACCGCGGCGTGCGCTGGGCCATCGCCACCAGCGGCCGGCGCCGCACCGCGCAGCCCGCGCTGGCCCTGCTGGACCTGCCCGCCGATACCCCCATGATCACCCGGGACGTCGTGGCCCACGCCAAGCCCGACCCGGATCTGTTCCTGGCCGCGGCGGCGCTGCTGGACTGCGACCCGCGGTACTCCTACGTCGTGGGCGACAGCGTCTGGGACCTGCTCGCCGCCCGGCGGGCGCAGGCCATCGGCGTCGGCCTGATGTCCGGCGGCTACGGCCGCGAGGAGCTGGAACGGGCGGGGGCCTACCGGGTGTACGCCGACCCCGCCGACATGCTGGCCCGGGCCGACGAGCTCGGCGTGCGCGGCCTGCCCATCCAGGCTTGAGCGCCCCGTACACCGCACCAGACCCTCCCCCACCCCGCGCCTGACCCTCCCCACCCTTCCCGGCGACTCGCCGCCGCGACCGGTTCCCGCCGCCGCGCATGGGCTGTGTTAGGACTGCCGCCGGCCCCGCATGGATCACGCAAGGGACGCCGTCGGCACTGGTCAGCCCCGGTTCTACTAGGCGTGCACTTGCCATCGCCTAGGAGGGCTCCATGCTCGACCTGCTCTACATCGGCCTGACGATCCTCGTCTTCGCCGCGCTCTTCCTTCTGGTGAAGGGGGTCGAGCGCTTTGAGCGCTGAGAACCTGATCGGCCTGATCGCCGGCATCCTGCTGACCATTTACCTGTTTGTGGCACTCGTGCTGCCTGAGAGGTTCTGATGAGTACCGCACTCGCGGGCTGGCTCCAGCTCGGCCTGCTCGTCGCGGCCCTGGCCGCGTGCTACATCCCGCTGGGCAACTACATAGCGCGGATCTTCACCTCCGACAAGGACTGGCGGGTGGAGAAGGGGCTTTACAAGATCATCGGTGTCGACCCGCGGGCCGACCAGAAGTGGTCGAACTACCTGCGCAGCATGATCGCGTTCTCGATGGTCAGCGTGCTGTTCCTGTACGGCATCGAGCGGCTGCAGCACTACCTGCTGCTGTCCCTGGGGATGGCGAACGTACCGCCCGCGGTGGCCTTCAACACCGCCGCGTCCTTCGTGACCAACACGAACTGGCAGAACTACTCGGGCGAGTCGACCATGGGCTACCTGACTCAGATGGGCGGCCTGGCGGTCCAGAACTTCCTGTCCGCGGCGGTCGGCCTGGTCATCGCCATCGCGCTGATCCGCGGCTTCATCCGGTCCAAGACCGACAAGCTGGGCAACTTCTGGGTCGACGTCACCCGGGCCGTGGTCCGGCTGCTGCTGCCGCTGTCCATCCTCGGCGGCATCATCCTGATGGCGTCCGGCGTGATCGACAACTTCGCCGCCTACCACACGGTGACCACGCTGTCGGGCGCGCACCAGACCATCGTCGGCGGCCCGGTGGCCTCGCAGGAAATCATCAAGAACATGGGCAACAACGGCGGCGGCTTCTTCAACGCCAACTCCGCCCATCCGTTCGAGAGCCCGAACCCGTTCACCAACTGGTTCGAGATCTTCACCCTGCTGCTCATCCCGTTCGCCACGCCCCGCGCCTTCGGCAAGATGGTCAAGGACAACCGGCAGGGCTACGCGCTGCTGGCCGTCATGGTGATCATCTGGCTGGCCGCGGCTACCGGCATCACCCTGTTCGAGGCGCAGGGCGCCGGGCTGGCCCCGCAGCTGGCGCACGGCGCCATGGAAGGCAAGAACGTCGCCTTCGGCACCCCCGGGTCCTCGCTATTCGCCGCCTCGACGACGGTGACCTCCACCGGCGCGGTGAACTCGTTCCACGACTCGTTCACGCCGTTCGGCGGCGGGATAGCCCTCTTCGACATGGCGCTCGGCGAGATCGCGCCCGGCGGCATCGGGGCCGGGATGTACGGCATCCTCGTGCTGGCCATCGTCACCGTCTTCGTCGCCGGCCTGATGGTCGGGCGCACGCCCGAGTACCTGGGCAAGAAGATCCGCCCGACCGAGATGAAGTACGCGGCGCTGTACTTCCTGACCCTCCCGGTGCTGATCCTGACTGCGTCCGGACTGTCGATCGCGATGAAGACGCCGCAGGCGTCCATCCTCAACCCGGGCCCGCACGGCCTAACCGAGATCATGTACGCCTTCACCTCCATGGCCAACAACAACGGCTCGGCCTTCGCCGGCCTGACGACGAATACCGACTGGTACAACACGGTCGGCGGCATCGTGATGCTGATCGGCCGGTTCGCGCCCGAGATCTTCGCGCTGGGCCTGGCCGGATCGCTGGCCCGACAGCAACCGGTGCCGGCCAGCGCCGGCACGATCCAGACCCACAAGCCGCTCTTCGTGGGGATGCTCGTCGGCGTCATCCTCGTCCTCGTCGGCCTGACCTACTTCCCGGCGCTCGCTCTGGGCCCGTTCGCAGAAGGACTGCACTGAGATGGCTGTGACTACCACACCCGAGGCCGCGGGCGGCACCGCCCGCACGTCGGCAGGCCCGCCGGACCGCAAGATCGGCGGGGGCCTGCTGGACCCCAAGATGATCTGGAAGTCCACCCCGGACGCCCTCAAGAAGCTGGACCCGCGGGTTCAGCTGCGCAACCCGGTCATGTTCGTCGTCGAGGCCGGCGCGGTGCTGACCACCTACACGGCCATCACCAAGCCGTCCATCTTCAACTGGACGATCGTGGTGTGGCTGTGGCTGACCGTGATCTTCGCCAACCTGGCCGAGGCCGTGGCCGAGGGCCGCGGCAAGGCGCAGGCCGAGACCCTGCGCCGGACCAAGCGGGAGACCGTGGCCCGGAGGCTGATCGGCTGGCAGGCCGGCCAGGCCAATCTCCGCGTGGAGGAGGTCCCCGGCACTCAGCTCACCCTGGGCGACCACGTGGTCGTCGAGGCGGGCGAGACCATCCCCGGCGATGGTGACGTCGTCGAAGGCGTCGCGTCCGTCGACGAATCGGCCATCACCGGCGAGTCCGCTCCGGTCATCCGCGAGTCCGGCGGCGACCGGTCGGCGGTCACCGGCGGGACCAAGGTGCTCTCGGACCGGATCGTGGTCCAGATCACCTCCAAGCCGGGCGAAACGTTCATCGACCGCATGATCGCCCTGGTCGAGGGCGCGAAGCGGCAGAAGACGCCGAACGAGATCGCGCTGAACATCCTGCTCGCGTCGCTGACGGTCATCTTCATGCTGGCCGTCATCACCCTGCAGCCGATGGCGTTCTACTCCAAGGCGCCGCAGACCCTGGTGGTCCTGGTCGCGCTGCTGGTCGCGCTCATCCCCACCACCATCGGCGCGCTGCTGTCGGCGATCGGCATCGCGGGCATGGACCGGCTGGTCCAGCGCAACGTGCTCGCGATGTCCGGCCGCGCGGTCGAGGCGGCCGGCGACGTGAACACGCTGCTGCTGGACAAGACCGGCACGATCACCATCGGCAACCGCCAGGCCACCGAGTTTCTCCCAGTCGCGGGCGTCTCGGCGGCGGACCTCGCCGATGCCGCCCAGCTGTCCAGCATGGCGGACTACACGCCGGAGGGCCGCTCCATCGTCGTGCTGGCGAAGAACTCCTACGGCCTGCGCGAGCGCGAGGAGGGCGAGCTGCAGGGCGCCGAGTTCGTCGAGTTCACCGCGCAGACCAGGATGAGCGGCGTAAACCTGGCCGACGGCCGACAGGTCCGCAAGGGCGCCGCCGCCTCGGTGGCCCAGTGGATCCGCGATAACGGCGGCACGCCGCCCGAGGAGCTCGGCACGACGGTGGACAGCATCTCGGGCGTCGGCGGCACGCCGCTGGTCGTGGCGGAGCGCGCCGGCGGCACCGTGGCCGAGAAGGCGAACGGCACCGCCCAGGCGCTCGGCGTGGTCTACCTCAAGGACATCGTCAAGGAGGGCATCGCCGAGCGGTTCGCCGAGATGCGCAAGATGGGCATCCGGACCGTCATGATCACCGGTGACAACCCACTGACCGCCAAGGCGATCGCGGACGAGTCCGGCGTGGACGACTTCCTCGCCGAGGCGACGCCGGAAGACAAGATGGCCCTGATCAAGAAGGAGCAGGAGGGCGGCAAGCTCGTCGCGATGACCGGTGACGGCACCAACGACGCGCCGGCGCTCGCCCAGGCCGATGTCGGGGTGGCCATGAACACCGGGACCTCGGCCGCCAAGGAGGCCGGGAACATGGTGGACCTGGACTCCAACCCGACCAAGCTCATCGAGATCGTGGAGATCGGCAAGCAGCTGCTCATCACCCGCGGCGCGCTGACCACGTTCTCCATCGCCAACGACGTGGCCAAGTACTTCGCGATCATCCCGGCCATGTTCGAGGGCGTGATCCCCGGCCTGGCCAAGCTCAACATCCTGCACCTGCACAGCCCGGCCTCGGCGATCACCTCGGCGATTATCTTCAACGCGCTGGTCATCGTGGCGCTGATCCCGCTGGCCCTGCGCGGCGTGCGCTACCGGGCGTCCTCGGCCTCCTCGCTGCTGCGCCGCAACCTGCTCATCTACGGCGTCGGCGGCCTGATCGTCCCGTTCATCGGGATCAAGGCCATCGACCTCATCATCCAGTTCATTCCCGGATTCAGGTGACCATCATGAACCGTCTACCGAGCACCGTCCGGCAGCTCATCGCCGCATTCCGCGGCCTGCTCCTGTTCACCGTGATCTGCGGGATCATCTACCCGGTGGTGATGTTCGGCATCGCCCAGGGCGCCTTCCATCACCAGGCCAACGGGTCGCTGGTCAGCTATCACGGCAAGGTCGTCGGCTCGAGCCTGCTCTGCCAGGAGTTCACCGACGGCAAGGGCAACCCGCTGCCGCAGTACTTCCAGCCCCGGCCGTCGGCCGCGGTCAACTCGGCCGTCAAGACCGACTACGGCTGCGACCCCGGCTTTTCCGCCGCGTCCAACCTGGGCCCGGACAACCCCGTCCTGGTGCAGGACATCAAGACGCGGCAGCAGCAGATCGCGGCGTTCGACCACGTGAAGATCTCCGCGATCCCGCCGGATGCGGTCACGACGTCGGCGTCCGGGCTGGACCCCTACATCTCCCCGCAGAACGCGGCCATCCAGGTGGACCGGGTGGCGGCCGCCCGCCATGTCAGCCCGGCCGCCGTGCGGGCCCTCGTCCGGCGCAACACCCAGAGCCGCATCCTGGGCGTCCTCGGGGAGCCACGGGTCAACGTGCTCGACCTGAACATCGCGCTCAATGAGAAGTACCCGGCCTGACCACGGGCCGGCAGGAGGGGCAGCGATGAGCGAGCGCGGGCGGGCGGCCAGTCCGCCCGCGCTCGCGCCCGCGGCGACGCCGGTGCGCCGGACCCGGGTGCTCATCGTGGAGGACGAGCCCGCCCTCCTGCGCGCCCTGCGCATCGACCTGCGCGCCCGCGGCTATGAGGTGCTGACCGCCGCCAGCGGCCGGGACGCCCTGGACCAGGCCGCCCGGCGGCCGCCCGACGCGGTGCTGCTGGACCTCGGACTCCCCGACAGCGACGGGACCGACATCATCACGGCGCTGCGCGGGTGGTCCGCGGCCCCGGTCATCGTGCTGTCGGGCCGGGCCAGTGCCCAGGACAAGATCAGCGCCCTCGACGCCGGCGCCGATGACTACGTCACCAAGCCGTTCTCGATGGAGGAACTGCTAGCGCGGCTGCGGGCCGCCCTGCGCCGCGAGGATCCGGCCCGCCCCGGCGCCAAAGTCATCATCGGTAGCTGCGTCATCGACCTGACCGCTTACACGGTGAGCCGCCAGACGAGTGATAACGGCAGCTCGGAGGCGATCCACCTCACGCCGACCGAGTGGCGCCTGCTGGAGATCTTGCTGCGCTCGCCGGGCCAGCTCATCGGCACGAGCCGGCTGCTGGCCGAGATATGGGGCGCCGGGTATGAGCACAATGCCCATTACCTGCGCTTTCACATGGCCCGGCTGCGCCGCAAGCTCGAGGACGATCCCCCGCGACCGCGGCACCTGCTCACCGAGCCGGGAATGGGCTACCGGTACCGGCCCTAACGAGGTGTCATATTTTCTCTCTAGAGCGGGCATCGCTGGTAGGACAGACGGCGACCCATCCAGCGGCCATGCCGGCCGCGCGCCGACAGGGGCATCAGTGAGCAACGCCGAAGATCGCAGCAGTTCCCGCCCGGCCGGCCAGGCGGTCCAGAAGAGCGCTGTCCCCCGCGGCGAGCTGCGGATCTACCTCGGCTGCGCCGCCGGGGTGGGCAAGACCTTCGCCATGCTCAACGAGGGCCACCGCCGGGCCGAGCGCGGTACCGACACCGTGGTCGCCTTCGTCGAGACCCATGGCCGGCCGCAGACCGAGGCGCAGATCGGCGACCTGGAGGTGATCCCCCGCGCCCGGCTGCCCTACCGCGGCACCTTCTTCGAGGAGATGGACCTGGCGGCGGTCCTGGCGCGCGCCCCGCAGGTGGCGCTGGTCGATGAGTTCGCGCACACGAACGTGCCGGGCAGTGCAGGTCAGCACGGGGCAGGTCAGCACGGGGCAGGTCAGCACGGGGCAGGTCAGCACCGGGCAGGTCAGCACGGGGGAAACGAGAAGCGCTGGCAGGACGTCGAGCAGCTGCTGAACGCCGGCATCGACGTGATCTCCAACGTCAACATCCAGCACCTGGAGTCCCTCAACGACGTCGTTCAGAAGATCACCGGGGTGCCGCAGCGCGAGACCGTGCCGGACGCGGTGGTCCGCGCGGCCAACCAGGTCGAGCTGGTCGACATGACGCCCGAGGCCCTGCGGCGGCGGATGGCGCACGGCAACATCTACCGCCCCGAGAAGATCGACGCCGCGCTGACGAACTACTTCCGGGTCGGCAACCTGTCCGCGCTGCGCGAGCTGGCCCTGCTCTGGCTGGCCGACAAGGTAGACGAGGGCCTGCAGCGCTATCGCGCGGCGCACGACATCCACGGCATCTGGGAGGCCCGCGAGCGCGTGGTGGTCGCCCTGACCGGCGGTCCCGAGGGAGAGACGCTGATCCGGCGGGCGGCCCGGATCGCCGCCCGATCGACGGGCGGCGACCTGCTGGCCGTGCACGTGACCCGCTCGGACGGCCTCACCGGGGCCGACCCCGCGGCCCTGGCCGCGCAGCGCCGGCTGGCCGAGTCGCTGGGCGGCTCCTACCACCAGGTCGTCGGCGAGGACGTCCCCGACGCCCTGCTGGCCTTCGCCCGCGCCGAGAACGCGACCCAGCTTGTCCTCGGTGCCAGCCGGCGCCGGTGGCTGACCTCGCTGCTCACCGGCCCCGGAGTGAGCTTCCGGACCATCCGCGAGTCCGGCGATATCGACGTGCACATCGTGACCCACGCGCACATGGGCCGCGGCCGGGGGCTGCCAAACCATCGCGGCGGGCTGCCGCTGCGGCGGCGGCTGCTGGGCTACCTGCTGGCCGTGGTGCTGGCCCCGCTGCTGACGCTGGTCCTGGCCGCCAGCCGCAGCCAGGTCAACCTGACCAGCGACGTCATCATCTTCCTGGCCGCGGTCATCGTGGTCGCGGTCACCGGCGGGTTCGCGCCCGCCGTGCTCGAGGCCATCGCCGGCTCGCTGCTGCTCAACTACTACTTCACGCCGCCCGTGCACACCTGGAACATCACCGATCCTAACAACGCGCTGGCACTCGGGATCTTCGTCGCGGTCGCGCTGGTGGTCAGCTCGGTCGTGGACAACGCGGCCCGGCGGTCGAAGCAGGCGGCCCGGGCTACTGCCGAGTCGGAGCTGCTGGTCACCACGGCCGGCAGCGTGCTGCGCGGGCAGCAGGCTCTGGCCGCCGTGCTCAGCCGGGTCCGGGAGGCCTTCAGCCTGGAGTCGGTGACCCTCCTGGAGCGGGGCGCGGACGAGCCGGCCGGCCAGCGGCCGCCGGCCGGGCGATGGGCCGCGCCGGGCGAGTGGAACGTGGTGGCCGTCGCCGGGGACTACCCGGTCCGCTCCCCGGAGACCGCGGACACCGAGGTCCCGGTAACCGACCGGCTTCTGCTGGCCCTGCGCGGACGGCCGCTGCCGGCCGCCGACCGGCGGGTGCTCGGCGCCTTCGCCGCCTACGCGGCCACCGCCCTGGAACAGGAGCGGCTCTCGGCGGCAGCCGAGGCGGCGCGGCCGATCGCGGCCGCCGACCGGATGCGGACCGCGCTGCTGGCCGCCGTCAGCCACGACCTGCGCACCCCGCTGGCCTCGGCCAAGGCCGCCATCACCAGCCTGCGCGCCACCGACGTGCAGTGGGGCGCCGAGGATCATGACGAGCTGCTGGCCACCGCCGACGAGTCCCTGGACAAGCTCGCCCGCCTGGTCGATAACCTGCTGGACATGAGCAGGCTGCAGGCTGGGGCGCTGGCGGTCTTCCCTCGTCCGGCCGACCTGGCCGAGATCGTGGCCCGGTCGCTGGACGACCTGGGCCCGCCCGCCCGCACGGTGGTGGTGGCCATTCCCGAGGACCTGCCGGAGGTGGCAGTCGATCCGGGGATCCTGGAACGGGTCATCGCGAACCTGACCGCTAACGCGCTGCGCTACTCGCCGGCCGGGTCCCCGCCCACGCTCAGCGGCAGCGCGCTGCTCGACCGGGTCGAGGTACGGGTCATCGACCGCGGGCCCGGCATCCCGGAGGCCGACCGGAACCGGATGTTCGTCCCGTTCCAGCGGCTCGGCGATACCGACAACACCACCGGGGTCGGGCTGGGCCTGGCCCTGTCCCGGGGCCTGACCGAGGCGATGGGCGGCACCCTGGAGCCCGAGGAGACCCCCGGCGGCGGCCTGACCATGACGCTCTCGCTGCCGGCCGCACCGGGGCCCGCCCGGCCGTTCAGCACCGAGCTGCCCGCCGTCCCGGCGGGCCGGCTGCCGGGTCCNCTGCCCCGCTCGGCGGCTGACGCGGCAGGACCGCAGACAGGTGCCGGGCCAGCGTGACACGGTAATGGCGTGAGCACCGTGCTGATCGTGGACGACGAGCCCCAGATCCTGCGCGCGCTGCGGATCAACCTGCGGGTGCGCCACTACGAGGTGCATGTCGCCGGCACCGGGACCCAGGCCCTGGAGGTGGCGGCCAAACATCCGCCCGACCTGGTGATCCTCGACCTCGGGCTGCCCGACCTGGACGGGGTCGAGGTGATCCAGGGCCTGCGCGGCTGGACCGACGCGCCCATCATCGTGCTGTCCGGGCGGGCCGACAGCAGCGACAAGGTGGACGCCCTGGACGCGGGCGCGGACGACTACGTCACCAAGCCGTTCAGCATGGAGGAGCTGCTGGCCCGGATGCGGGCGGTGAGCCGGCGTCAGTCCGGCGAGGGCGACGTTCCCCAGGTCCGGCTCGGTGATCTGGTGGTCGACCTGGCCGCCAAGCGGGTGCTCCGCCGCCCGCGGCCCGACGGCCAGGTCCAGCCCGATATCCGGCTTACGCCGACGGAATGGCATCTACTGGAGGTCCTGCTGCGATCGCCGGGCAAGCTGCTCAGCCAGCAGCAGCTGCTGGCCGAGGTGTGGGGGCCCGGCTACGCCGACGCCGCCGGCAACCTGCGCCTCTACATGGCCCAGCTCCGGCGCAAGCTCGAGCCCGACCCCGCCCGCCCGCGCTGGCTGCTGACCGAGCCCGGCATGGGCTACCGGTTCGAGCCGGACCCCGGGTCAAGCTGAGCCGCGAGCAGGCTAAGTCGCGGCAAACTCAGCCGCGCCCGCGGGCCGACGCCGGGAACTAGCAGCGGGCCTGCGCTAATCTTGCTCGGATGCAGTTACTCTTGGTGATCGTATAGCGACTTAAAGTTACAGAAGTAAAGCTCCGCGGTATCCCCCGACTCATCAGGACGAACTGATGCATTTTTGCAGAATACGCCCGACGCGCGGAACCCGGCCTGCCTGCGGCAGCTATCGGGCAGTGGCCGGATGCGCGGTGCTAGCCATGTCGGCCGGCCTCGGCCTGGCGGCTTACCCCGCCACCGCCGCGACCGCCCCGGCCGCCGCGGGACCCAGCTGGCAGACCGTGACCTTCGAGGGCGTCAGCCTCCGGGTGCCCGCGTCCTGGCCCGTGGTCAGCCTGGCCCGGCACCCGCGCGCGTGCCCGCGGCTGAATGTGCACGCGGTCTACCTGGGCACCCCGGGACCGGACCCGGCCTGCCGGGCAGACCTGCAGGGCAGGACGACGGCGGTGATGCTGCAGCGCGTCAACGCCGCCGGCCCGGACCTGCGCCAGGCCACCCGGGCCACGGTCGTCGGCGGCCGGTCGGCCCGTACCAACGCCGACGCCGGCGTGACCCACGCGATCATCGACGTGCTGCCCTCGGCCGGCGTCGAGGTCAGCCTGTCCTACGGGGCCGGCCCGGGACTGGCCGCCGCCATTGAGTCCACGATCAAGGTCGCGGCGAGCAGGCAGGCCCGCCCGATGCGGCTGGCCGCGCCCGCCGCTCTCACCCCCGCGGCCGCGCAGGGCCTCGTGAAGGGCCCGGGCTTTGACACCTGCGCGGCGCCGTCGTCGGCAACCATGCGGAGCTGGCTGGCCTCGCCGTACCGCTCCGTCGGGATCTACATCGGCGGCGTTAACCGCGCCTGCGCCCAGGCCAACCTGACCCCGGCCTGGATCAAGACCGTCCAGGCCCAGGGCTGGCACTACTTCCCGCTCTACGTCGGCCTGCAGGCATCGTGCGTCGCCGCCTCCGGGGATGCGACCATCAACGCCGCCAGCGCCGCCGCGCAGGGCAAGGCGGCGGCCGACGACGCCGTGACGCAGGCCGGCGACCTGGGCATTCCCGCCGGGACGCCGATCATCTTCGACATGGAGGCCTACCGGGGCGGCTGCGGAGCCGAGGTCACCACGTTCCTGTCGGCCTGGGACAGCGAACTGCACGCGCGGGGGCAGGTGGCGGGGATCTACGAGTCGTTCTCCAACATCGGCGACCTGGTCGGGGCGGCGGGGCGGATGACCGAGCCGGACGTCATCCACTACGCCGACTGGGACGGGCGCGCCACGACCCGGAGCCCCTACATGCCGTCGAACCTGTGGACCAGCCACCAGCGCATTCACCAGTACGCCGGCGGCCACAGCGAGACCTACCAGGGCGTCACGATCAACATCGACGACGACCAGCTGGACGTCAGCCTCAAGGGTGCCCCGGCCGGGGGCCAGCGCCGCCCGGCCTTCCGGATCGCCACCGCGATGAACGCCAACGGGTCGGCCGAGTGGTTCGCCAGGGCGGCCAACGACACCCTGCGGCACAACTACCAGCATCCGATCGGGTCCGCGTCCTGGTCGGCGACCAGGACGGTCGGGCACTCGCCCGCGGACATCGTGAGTAATCCGGCCGTGGCCGCCAACGCCGACGGCAGCCTGACCCTGTTCGCCCGGACCACCGGGGGCCAGATCGCCCATGCCTGGCAGCAGGCCGGGGCGCCCAATGACTGGAACTGGGGCAGTCCGCCGGGCGGCGGGCCGCCGCCGGGGACCGCCGTGGCCGACCCGGCCGCCATCCGGGCGCCCGGCGGCGATGTCGTCCTGCTCACGACGACCGCTACCGGCGTGGTAGACGCGACCTCGCAGGAGTCACCCAGCAACAACACGGGCTGGACCGCGTGGACGGCCATCGGCGGTGCCTGCGCGAGCTCGCCCGTGCCCTTCGTGGACAGCCGCAAGACCCTGGAGGTCTTCTGCCGGACCAGCGGCGGCGCGCTGGCCGTCGATACAGCAGGACCGGGCGGCTGGGGCAGCTGGCGGACGGTGCCGGGCGGGCCGTCCGGCCTGACCGGGACGCCCGCCGCGGTGACGGGCGGCGGCGGCCAGGCCGAGGTGTTCGCCAGGGCAAGCGCCGGCACCCTGGCCTATGCGTGGCAGGCGCCGGGCGGCAGCTGGAGCTGGGGCAGCTCGCCCGCCGGCTCGCACGCGACCAAGAACTCGCCGGCGGTGGTCGCCTGGCCCGGTCACGGGGTCGGGGTGCTCGCGCAGCAGTCCGACGGCCAGCTTGGCTACGCGGTCCAGCAGGGTGGCGGGTCCGCGGCCTGGGGGAGCTGGACGCTGCTGGGCAGCGGCCTGCTGGGCAGCCCCGCCGCCTGGGCCAATGCCTCCGGCGCGCCGGAGGTGGCCATCCTGACCAAGCGGCTGCAGATCGCCGTGTCGACGTACTCGGCCGGCGGGTGGAGCCCCTGGACGCCGCTCGGCGGCGGTTACTGACCTGCGGCGGTCAGGCCGGCCGGTCCTTGCGGGGGAGCTTGCTGACGACCGTCTCGTAGGAGGCGTCGATCGCCTCCAGCAGCTCGTCGTCGGGGATGGCACCGCCGAACCGGAGGCTGTTCCAGCCCGAGCGGCCGATGTAGGCCATGACCGTGGCATCCTGCGGGTAGCGCGCGAGCCACTCGTCGGCGGCTTCTCGCGTCGGCCCGCATTTCAGGCCGACCGACGACCCGGACTCCGGGCCGACGAACGCGAAGATCTTGCTGCCGACCTTGGCCACGACGTCGCCGTCCCAGGGCTCATCGCGCCAGGCGCCGGGCTTGGCCAGGCAGTAGGCCAGCAGCTCATCCCAGGTCATCCCCGCCTCCTGCCTGCTCGGTCAGGGCCGCCAGCCGGAACCGCAGCCGGCAGATCACCACGTTGGCAGTGCCCTGCCGGATCGCCCGGTCGAGCACCCACCCGCGCTGGTTGAACAGCAGCCGCAGCCAGACATGGGACGGCTGGACCTCGGGGATCAGCACCACCAGCCGCTGGGACCGCTCCTCGCGCTCCAGCTCACGCAGGTAGTCCACGATCGGGGGGCCCAGGGCGCGGTGCGGGCTGACCAGCGTGATCAGCGGCACGTCCGGATGCCAGGCCTGCCAGCGCTCGCGGAAGGCCGTCTCGGCCTCCTCGTCGGCGTGGTCGGTATACCGCACCGTCACGGCCCGGACCTCGTCGCCGAGCGAGAGCGCCGCCGAGATCCCCTCCTCGGTCAGCCGCGACAGGTTACCCACCGGCACCACGATCAGGGACGGCTGCCGGTGCGGCGGCCCCGGCTTCTGGCCCAGCCGCAGGACGGCGCCGATCCGCTGGTAGGTCACGTTGATCCGGCTGAACATCAGCACCAGCAGCGGCACCACCACGACCACCAGCCAGGCGCCCTCGAGGAACTTGGTGAACAGCTCGATGGCCAGGGCGACGGTGGTGAACGCGGCACCGACGCCGTTGATGACCGCGCGCCGGGCCCAGCCCGGGCCGTGCTGCTGATGCCAGTGCCGCACCATCCCGATCTGCGACAGGGTGAACCCGACGAAGACGCCGATGGCGAAGAGCGGGACCAGCGCCTGGGTGTCGCCGCGGGACACCACGAGCAGGACGGCGGCGGCCACGGCCAGCACCCCGATGCCGTAGCGGTGCACCTGCCGGTCGGCCTTGAGGAAGAACAGGTGCGGCAGGTAGTTGTCGGTGGCCAGCAGGGAGGCCAGGACGGGCAGCCCGCCGAACGAGGTGTTCGCGGCCAGGGCCAGCAGCACCGTGGTGATCATCTGCACGGCGTAGAACATGAAGTTGTGCCCCAGCGAGGCGGCCGTTGCCTCGGCCAGGACCGTCTCCGTCGGCGTCGGGGTGATCTGGAACTTGCGGATCAGGATGGCCAGGCCCAGCAGCATCGTGCCGAGCAGGATGCCCAGCCACATCTCGGTGTGCTGGGCCCGGCGGGCGCGCGGCTGCCGGAACGACGGCACGGCGTTGGCGATCGCCTCCACGCCGGTCAGCGCCGAGCAGCCGTTGGCGAAGGCGCGCAGGAGCAGCAGCACGCCGACCGTCTCGGTCGCCGTGGGCAGCTGATGCGAGAGCGCCACCGCCGGGTGCGACCGCAGCAGGCCGACGGCGATGACCGCGTAGATCGCGAAGATGAAGATGACCGTCGGCGCGATGAACAGCCGCGCGGAGTCGGCGGCCCCCCACAGGTTGGCGGCCGTGATGCCCGCCAGGATGAGCAGGCAGATCAGCACCCGGCTGCCGTACAGGCCCGGGAACGCGGCCACCAGCGCCTCCACGCCGGCGGACACGCCGACCGCGGCGTTGAGCACGTAGTCGACCACCAGGGAAGCGGCTGCCACCAGGCTCGGCTTGGTGCCCAGGTGGGTGCGCGCGACCGCGTAAGCACCACCGCCGCCGGGGAACGCCTCGATGACCTGACGGTAGGAGATCACCAGCACCGCGAGCAGCACCACGATCGCGACGGTGACGGGCAGGGTGTAGTTGAGGCCGGCCGCGCCGGCCGTCGCCAGCACGATGACGATGGCCTCGGGGCCGTACGCCACCGAGGACAGCGCGTCCAGCGACAGCGCCGCGAGGCCCTCTAGCGCGGTGAGCCGGTGGCGCTCCTCAGCCGGGTCCGCGGCCGGTTCCGGGCCAGCGCTCATGACCGCTAATCCAAGCACAACCGCGGGGCACCGGGCTGGCCGGCACGCGGCGCTACCAGGGCGGCTAGTGACCGCCCTGCGTGACCTGAGATTGAGCTAGCGCGAGCTAGGCCTTCAGCACGAGCAGCGCGATAACGCCCAGCACGATGGCGACGAGCACCACGATGCCGGCCAGGCGCCCCACGCTGCGGCCCGGCGCCTTCATCTGCCAGGGCGCCTCGGAGTCGGCCGCCTGCCGGCTGGCGAACGCCTGGAACTGCGAGGTGCTCGCCGACGCGTCAGGGGCGACGCGGAACTCGCCGGTGGTCAGCGGCCGCCCGGAGCTGCCTGCGGGATCAACGTCACGCTCTGCCATGGCCACGACTGTAGCGGAAAGGGGACGCCGGAACCGGCCGGTCGGCGCAGAAGCAGGCGAAATCGTCCAGATGAGCAGGCCGCTACCGGCCCGTGTCCGTGGGCAGCGTGCCGGGCCGGTTCACGAGCCTGGACAAGACGATGACGCTGCGCGTCCGGACCACGAATGGCTCCGCGCCGATGCGCTCCACCACCCGCTCGAAGTGCCGGACGTCGGCCGCCCTGATGTGCAGCAGCGCGTCTGCCTCGCCGGTAATGGTGCAGGCGTCGATGATCTCCGGATGCTGCGCCACCGCCGCGGCAATGTCGGCCGGGGAGGTGCGGCCGCGGCAGAACAGCTCGACGTAGGCCTCGGTGGTCCAGCCCAGCGCGCTCGGATCGACGCGCGCGGAGAACCCGGTAATCGCGCCGGAGCCACGCAGCCGGTCGACGCGTCGCTTGACGGCAGGTGCCGACAGCCCGACCTGCGCCCCCACCTCCGCGTAGGTGGCGCGGGCATCGTCGACGAGCGCGGCGACTATCCGCCGGTCCAGCTCGTCCAGCGCCATCGGCCCCTCCGAGATCCCGCGATTCCTGCGGGTCACGCTATCGTCAGGCGACCGAGATGGGGCTGCCGGCCGAGCCGCCGGGACCGGAGCTGACGGAAGGCTAAGCGGATGGCGCGACTGGGCGGGATGTACGGGCCGGATGCCACGTTCCTGGGCGTGCCGCGGGCCGACCTGGCCGACCCGCCGTCCTGGGCCGGCACCGACATCATGATTATCGGCGCGCCCTTCGACGGCGGGACGTCGCACCGGCCGGGGGCCCGGTTCGGCCCGCAGGCCATCCGGTTCAGCGACTACCTGCCGCACGACGGGTCCCGGCCGCACCTGGCCCTCGGCGTGGACCCGCTGCTGGAGATGCGGGTGGCGGACGCGGGCGACGTGGAGATGCCATCGGGCGATACTGAGCTGTCCCTGCGCCGGCTGGAGGAAGCGGTGCAGGCGGCCAGCGAGGGCGGGGCTATCCCGGTGATCCTGGGCGGGGACCACACCATCGCCCTCCCGGACGCGACCGGCGTAGCGCGGCACGTCGGCTGGGGGCGCCTGTCGATGATCCACTTTGACGCGCACGCCGATACCGGCGATACGCAGTTCGGGGCGCTGCACGGGCACGGCACGCCGATGCGACGGCTGATCGAGTCGGGCGCCGTGCGCGGCGACAGGTTCCTGCAAATCGGACTGCGCGGCTACTGGCCAGAGCCCGAGACGCTGGCCTGGATGGCCGGCCAGCGGATGCGCAGCTTCGAGATGACCGAGGTGGTGACGCGGGGCCTGAATGACTGCCTGACCGAGGCCTTCACCATCGCGACTGACGAGTGCGACGGGGTGTTCCTGTCGGTCGACGTGGACGTCGTGGATCCGGGCATGGCACCGGGGACGGGGACCCCGGAGCCGGGCGGCCTGACCGGCCGGCAGTTGCTGGACTCGGTCCGGCGGATCGCGATGGAGCTGCCGGTGGCGGGGATCGACGTGGTCGAGGTGGCGCCCCCCTACGACCACGCGGAGGTCACCGCCTACCTGGCCAACCGGGTGGTGCTGGAGGCGCTGTCGGGCATCGCCTGGCGGCGCCGGCAGTCGCGCGCCGATGCGGGCGGCCCGGTGCCGCGGCGGCCGGAATGGCCGCTGCTGGAGGGCCGGGAGCCGCTCAGATAGGCGGCCGGGTACCTGCCGGTCAGATCGATCGAGGCGATCTATAGTTGTCAGATGCTGGACGTGATCAGGCTCCGGGTGCTAGTGGCGGTGGCGCGGCATGGCTCGGTCACCGCGGCCGCCCGCGCCCTGAATTATGCCCAGCCCTCGATCAGCCATCACATTGCCCGGCTGGAGGCCGAGACCGGCGCCCGGCTGCTCCAGCGGGCAGGCCGGGGCGTCCGGCTGACCGACGCGGGCCGGCTGCTGGCCGAGCGCGCCGAGGAGATCATCGGGCGCCTGGATGCCGCGGAGGCCGAGCTCGCCGCGCACGTGGGCCTGCGGGAGGGCCGGGTCCGGCTGGCCGCCTTTCCCTCGGCGCTCGGCACCATCGTGCCGGCGGCGGCGGCCCGCCTGGAGGCCGAGACCCCGGGCATGGACCTGATGCTCACCGAGGCCGAGCCGCCCGAGGCGGTGCGGATGCTCCGGGCCGGATACGTGGACGTGGCCCTGGTCTTCCAGCACTACCAGCAGGACACCGACCCGGCGCCGCCCAGCGCCGCGGAGGACGGCACCCGCGGGCGCCTGCTGCTCGACGAGCCGGTCCACCTGGTCACGACCACGGGGCCGGCCGGCCGCCCGGGCAGCGGGAGCGGCCCGGGCGCGGCTGGCCAGCGCGGCGAGGTTCCCCAGGGACCGCCGCTCGCTGCCGACCTGGGCGCGTTCGCCCAGCACCGGTGGATTGCCGGCTGCGAGCGCTGCCGGAGCTACCTGATCCGCCAGTGCGCGCAGGCCGGCTTCACCCCCAACGTCGCCTTCACGACCGACGATTACGTGGCGGTCCAGGCGCTCGTCGCGGCGGGCCTGGGCGTGACCACGCTGCCGGGCCTCTGCCTGCGCGCCGCCCGGCACCCGGGAATTACCGCTACCCCGCTGCCGGGCGCCCGCCGGCATGTCTTCGCCATCACCTACGGCGACCCGCCGGACCCGCCCGCGACCACGCGCCTGCTCGACGTCCTGGCTCAGGTGGCCGTCGCGAGCACGCCTAGCCCGGACCACCCGGCCGGGTCGGGCGCATGACCACGGCTAGATCATGCTGCTGTGGTCGGCCCAGTAGGGCTGGCGCAGGTTGCGCTTGAGCAGCTTGCCGCTGGGATCGCGCGGCAGCGCGCCGGTGAAGTCGATCGACTTAGGCCACTTCATCCGGGCCAGCCTGCCCTCCAGGGAGGCCAGGATCTCGGCCGCGAGCTCGTCGCCCGGCGTCGCGTCCGGCACGGGCTGAACGACCGCCTTGACCTGCTCGCCCCACTCAGCGTCCGGGATACCGAAGACCGCCACGTCCGCGACCTTCGGATGCATGATGATCTCGGCCTCGATCTCCGCGGGATAGATGTTCGCCCCGCCCGAGATGATCATGTCGGCCTTCCGGTCGCAGAGGAACAGGTAGCCGTCCTCGTCGAGATAGCCGACGTCGCCGACGGTGAACAGGTCCCCGAGCCGGCTGGCGGCCGTCTTGGCCGGATCGTCCTTGTACTCGAAGGTAGTGGCCTCGCCCATCCGCATGTAGATGGTGCCGGGCACGCCGGGCGGGCACTGCCTGCCGTCGTCCTCGGTCACGATCACGGTGCTGACCGGCCATGCCGACCCGACTGTGCCCGGGCGCTCCAGCCAGTCCTGCGGCGTGGCGATCGTCCCGCCGCCCTCGGTGGCCGCGTAGTACTCATAGACGCAGGGCCCCCACCACTCCAGCATCGCGCGCTTGATGCCGACCGGGCAGGGCGCGGCGGCATGGATGAGCCAGCGCATCGAGGACAGGTCATAGCGGCCCCGCGTCTCGCCCGGCAGGCTCAGCAGGTGCTTGAACTGGGTGGGCACCATGTGCGAGTTCGTGACCCGGTAGCGCTCCACCAGCTCCAGCGCCTGCTGCGCATCCCACGAGTCCATGACCACGAGAGTGTGACCCAGGTGCAGGGCGCCGCCCCCGAAGACGGTGACCGCGGTGTGATAGATCGGCGAGGTCACCAGGTGCGCGTTGGGCTGTCCCGGGGTCACGCCGAACATCAGCGGCAGGGCCGATCCCAGGTCGGCGGCATCCTCGGGGGTCAGGCCCGCCAGCGGCCGGCGTACCCCCTTAGGCCGCCCGGTCGTCCCCGAGGTGTAGTGCATGGTCGCCCCCGCCGTGCGGCCGGCCGGCCGGCTGGCCGGCTGGCCGCCGCGCAGGCCGGATTCCGTCGTGAAGCCGGGGATAGTCCCGTAGCTGAATCGCGCACTGGCGGGCAGACCCGCCTGATCGGCGGCGGCCGCCCCGAGGCTCGCGAACCGCTCATCCGCGAAGAACGCCTTGGCCTCGCAGTCGGCGATGATGTAGGCGACCTCGGGCGCGGTGAAATGCCAGTTGATCGGGGTCAGGTACCAGCCGGCCTGCAGCGCGGCCAGGTAGACCTCCAGGGCGGCGGACCCGTTGGGCAGCAGCGCCGCGATTCCGTCACCGGGCCGCAGGCCCGCGGCACGCAGGCCGGCGGTGATCTGGTTCGCCCGGCTGAGCAGTTCGCCCGCTGGTATCTGGGTGCCGTCGGCCTCGATGACAGCGATCCAGGCCGGGTCTTCCTCGGCGCGACTCCAGAAACTCACCGCTTACCTCCGGTTCTCCAGGACGCGACCCAGCTGCTCAGCTGCGGGATCGGCTCCCACCCGAGTAGAGCACGCTGGCAAACGAGCGGCAAGATCGCCAAGAACCGGTTCAGTCCCGGCCAGCCGCACCGGATAAGTCGACGAAATCGGCGACCTCATCGTCGTCGTAGGCGGGAACCCAGGGCTCCGCCGCGCGCCAGACCAGGGCGATGCCGCCGGCCAGCGCCAGGAGGCCGGCCAGGATCCCGATGAGCGGGCCGGTGTCCTCGATCCACTGGATCTTGTGATGGGACTGGCGCGCGCTGGCCGCGGCCGCCGCGACACTGGCCGGGGTCTCCGACAGCTGGCCCGCGAGCAGCACGAGCTTGCTGGCGCCGTCGCTGCCCTTCAGCGCGATCGCCTGGTCCAGCGTCTGGTCGACCGGAATCCCCGTGACCGGGTCGACCCAGTAGGTGTTCGTCGCGGTCAGGAACTCAGGCAGGGTGACCGTGACCTGCCGCCGCAGCCCGACCAGCGGCCCCGGCAGGGTCTGCTGGCCGAACCGCTGGTTGACCACATGCTCGACGAACTTGTCGGTGGCCATCCCGTCGATGGTGGCCGTGCCCTCGTACTGGACGGGGACCGGCCGCAGCACGGTCACGTCAAAGATCTGGTAGGTCCGGTGCCCTGTGCCGAACGGCCACCTGAACTCCAGGCCGGACTGACGCACCCGGGTGTTCGTGCCGATCGCCGCCGCGCAGCAGTTGACCAGCTCTCCCGAGCGGCGGTTGAAGGCCGAGCGCTGGCTGGCGTACTGGATGGGGATGTGGTTGGTGTTGTCTTCCAGGGCGGTGAAGCTGCCCCAGACCGCGACCGACGGCGAGCCGGACTCGACATCCCCCTCGATGGTCTTGGTGGCGGTGGCCTTCACCCCCGAGAACTCCCGCAGCGTGGTCGGGCTGAAGTAGGTGATGCCACTGCCGGTCAGCGTGGTGATGGAGTACTCATTCAGCGGAAACGTGATGACGTGACTCGGCACCCAGAACCGCAGCAGCAGCGCGAAGGTGACCAAGAAGGCACCGAGGCCGGTCACCACCAGGCCGACGACACGGCGCATGAATCCTCCATGGCGAGTTCGCCAGCGGCCCCGCCCTCGGCAGGCACCTTCGCGAGCGAGTGACCGACAGCGTACAGCCGCCTCACCCCCCACATCGGTGCATTTCGTCAGCGGTGCGGATTTGACTTGCTATGACCAGCCCAACCCGAACCACCGATGAAATGCTGGCTAGCGGTTCCGGGTCATCTGCAACGGCGTCGAGCCCGCGCCGCCGCCCACCGCCCGCTCGCCGGAACCGCTCTTCGTGGCCCTCGGCCGGCTGGCCGGGTCCAAGCGGCTCGATGTGCTGCTGCGATTGTCGGACCGGGTCCGGCC
>JGI20205J14842_1000083_pt1 | contig 22099 bp, 19 predicted proteins | sample NGESurshal092012_2_FD_14842 | JGI IMG/M metagenome (IMG submission 14842) | reverse complement strand
TATAGCGTTAGAAATATTTTTTTTTGAAAATGAGAGTTATAGTAAACAAACAAATAAGACTGTTTCCTATTTATGCATTAGCCAAACCCAATCCTGCTTTTATGCGATAAAGCACTTTGCCCAATACAGGAATATTCTGAATTGTTTTAAGCGTTCTCAGCCTGAAGTTCCACAATTTGTTTTTCCATGTTTTCCCCAGGTATTTTTTAACGACGCGATTGGCTTCTTTAAGTGATAGATTATATTGTGATGAGCTGATTCCCCCGGGAACAAAAGTTGCCAGTATTTCCGGCAGAAATAAAAATTTTTCGTTGCGGATGCGTGCTACGAAATCAAAATCCATGGCTATTTTAAAAGAAGGATCATACAATCCATATTTTTCGTACAATTCTTTCTTTACATACATTGTCTGATGGGATAAACTCCGCATGCCTCGGTATAATTTTTTTTCTTCGAATGGCTTTCCAATCGTTACCCAAATGCCACTGCGGTTCAACCTGTATTTTCCATGTAACCACATCAGTTCATGATCTTCATTAAATTTTCCCAAAACAATTCTGATGACATTTTTATCATAGAGGCAATCTCCTGAATTGAGCAAAAGGATTACGTCGCTTGCAGACTTTTCAATTCCTTTATTGAACGCATCTGCAATGCCGTTATCTTTTTCATTAACAACTTTCCTGTAAGAGACTTTTTCAATTGTTTCAAAATAATTTTCAATCTCATTATTAGTAGAACCATTAATGATCAGGTGTTCAAAAGGCAAAATGGTTTGTTCATCTACAGATTGGCAGGTGTCTAAAACTTCCTGCAGATTATTGAAGCAAATAGTTATGATGGATAATTTTATCACGCTTTATAATTCTTTTTTTTAAAAGATGATTATGATAAACTATCTTTTTTGCTAAATTAAAGATGTAACAGTTTAACCGCATAAGTAAGCCTGGGGATTACTTTACAACACATGCGCATCAGGTTTCTTCTTTTTCATCCCATAAAAAATGATTGCTGCAATTAAAATTAATGCTATTAAAATATTGGCGATAATGCTTATCATTCTTCCCGTATAAAAAGAAGCCGGCTCAAACCGCCATTCAATCTCATGATTGCCAGCGGGAATATACATGCCGCGCAAAACATAATCCGTTTTTACGTAATCTGCCTTTGTTCCGTCTATATACACCTCCCATCCTTTTGGATAATACACTTCGCTAAATACAGCAAACTGGGGACTTGGCGCTGATATCCTGTAATCAATTGTATCATTCCGGTTCTGTACCAGTTTGATATAAGCTACGGAATCATATTTAGGAGCAGCAGTAATTTTCGCGTTGAATTTGGTTTCTACCACAGCGGTGTCTTTTAAATCCGTACTGTCGAGCGCCGCCATTTCCTGATCTGCATTATCAACATATTTGATTCCTTTTACCAGCCAGCAATTTCCAAAAGCATTTGGATTCAATTCTGCCATTGGTTTACCTGTCTGGGGATTTTGTACTATGAAATATTTGGTATTCAGCATATCAAATACTTCCATATTTCCTTTACTCAATTGCATGGTTATAATGTCATTGTATAAATCCAGTTTTGCAGGATGATAACCACCAATAGCATTGAAATGATAAGGCGTAATTCCGTCACTGTAGGGATCTCCGAATGTTTCATTAAATACCCTGAAGTTATCATGATCAGGGTCTTTCAGTATTTGCAGATCGGCTTGTGTAGGGATAAATGCTGATTCAAAATCTTCCGGCTCTACAAAATTATCAGAGTTCAAATATCGCAATGCGACACCTAAAAGATCGTATCCCGTAAGGATAATGAGTGCCGCGACGAGGATCTTTGCAGAAACTTTTTTCTTTAAATATAATCCCATTAATAAAAGAGCTAACCCGATTAAAATTAATGATCTTAAGAGATCCTTTCCCATTAGACTTTGCCTGTCGCTTTGCAATGCCTCAATAATACTCCGGCTGGTTTGATCTGCCTGTTGTTCCATTTGTGGCGGAGCCTGCTGGCCAGGAGCTACATGCATCATATTCTGTTTAAGGTTGTCTCTAAAATCTTTGTCACCAGGGCCACTAAAAGATGCCATCATATAAAACCCTGCTAGCAATACAATAATAACGCCTGAGATAATTGCTGTGGTCTTTAGTTTTTTCCATGCTTCAGCAATGTCTATATCATTTGAAATAAATTTACTTAATGCCAGCACCCCCAATAATGGAAAGCATAATTGTGGAATTACCAACGCCATCGTAGGCGCGCGGAAACTACTATAAAAAGGAAGATAATCAAACAGGAAATAATTGAATCCTTTAAGATTAGAGCCATACGCAAGCAATACGCCAAGTATGCTCGCAGCTATCAGCCACCATTTATACCATGATTTTAANTATACAATTCCAAAAATAAANAGAAGGCACACGATAGCTCCAAGATACACCGGGCCGGATGTTCCCGGCTGATCGCCCCAATAGGAAAGTTTATCTGCATATTGCAGAGCCTGGTCTTCAGGCACTCCTATTTGAGAGAATTTATCAACAAATTTTGAAGAAGTCGTATATTCATTCCCACCGTTGCTGCCGCCATATAATCCCGGAACTATGAAAGTAAATGTTTCTCCAAAACCGAAACTATATCGAAATGCATAATCTTTATCCAGACCGCCTTTGGTTTTATTGCCCTTTATTTCCGATGTCAATTCCGATTTGCCGCCACGCATACTTTCTTTTGCATATTCATAAGTAGGCATCATAGAAACCGCAAGGCAAGCCAGTCCTAACAATCCGGCCAAAAGTCCAAGGGCTGAAGATTTTATTGCGCTGAGTAATTGCTTTTCTTTATAACTTTTTATTAAAAATGCAATCGTCATGATCAAAGCAATTACCAGAGTATAATAAACGATCTGCACATGATTTGCAGCAATTAAAAAAGAAGAGAATAATGCTGTGATGGCGAAACCTGACCAATATTTTTTCTGAAATAATAAAAGCAATCCGGCCAATACAGCAGGTGCGTATGCTATTGAAATCATTTGAGTATTATGCCCTACTGCAATTATGATCGGGTCAAAAGTAGAATAGGCATAGGCCAAGCCTCCAATGATACTAACCCATGGATTGGCACCGGCGACGACGCACAGAAAATAGAAACAAATACAGGCTAAAAAGAAAAAGCTAATCGGAACCGGCAAGCCCAAAGTTAACACGGAAGCGAGGTAACCCACAGTGATTTTTGTTCTTGGGTCAAATGCAATTTGATAGGCAGGCATGCCGCTGAACATACTGTTTGACCATAACGGGTAATGCCCATATTTATCTTTAAATTCAAATGATTGCTGCGCCATGCCGCGCCAGCCCTGGATATCCAATTGTTGTACTACTTTTCCCTGTAAAGCTGGTTTACAATAAATTACAGCTACAATTAAAAAAATGGCAACTGCTATTAAATGCGGAAGTATTTTTTTCAACTTAGGATTATTCATGTATAGTTTTTCAATTAAGAAGCAAAGTAAATAATAATTGAGGAAAAATGAATTAAGAATTAAAAATGATAAATTTTAGTAGTTTAAAGGTTTTATGCCAGCTCTATTTATTTTATTTTAATTAACTCAAACTGCTTTTTAAATTATTGGGTTTTGGGAACAAACCTGAATAAACATTTTATAGAAAACCAAACAGTTTCAATATTGGGCACATAAATAATTTGAAGTTTACCTATCTTTTCATCTTCACATTAATTCATTATCCCTTATCTTAGTTTTTTACAATCTTCATTTATGGCGTTAAGCAGAATATGGGCAGCCTTCATTATTGTATCCATACTGGCAGCAAGCTTCCAGGCCATTTTCATAAAAGGCAACACTAATATTTACAGTAGGATGGTGGTCGGAAAATCGGGAGATACTTCCAATACCAAATCAATTGATACTGCCTCTTTATCTCCTGTTGTTTTGCGTACATTACAAAGCGGAAAATCTTTCACTGACGGAACTACGAAATATAACAGAATTGCGGATGGCGCTTATATTTCTTATAAAGAACAAAATGCGGATGGCATCATCTCCACTGCAAAAACGGCTGTGGATATTTCTATCAACCTTATAGGTATCATGGCATTGTTCATGGGTTTTATGAACATTGCCGAGAGAGCAGGGGGGATAAGGCTTTTATCAAAAATAATCNGCCCATTCTTTTCAAAATTATTTCCTGAATTACCAAAGAATCATCCTGCAATGGGCCACATGGTCATGAATTTTTCGGCCAATTTATTAGGCCTTGATAACGCCGCAACGCCATTCGGAATTAAGGCAATGGAAAGCCTGCAGGAATTAAATCCGAGCAAAGAAACGGCCTCCAATTCCCAGATCATGTTTTTGTGTTTGCATGCATCAGGATTAACTTTAATTCCTGTAAGCATCATTGCTATCCGTGCTTCGTTGAATGCTTCTGATCCTACTTCAATTTTTATTCCTTGTATGATAGCCACCTTCGCTGCTACCATTGCTGCAATGCTTATTGTTTCTTATAAACAAAAGATCAATATTTTTCAGCCGGTAATATTATTGTGGATATTAGGAATTTCAGCCGTAATTTCTTTAATGGTAATTTATTTAAAAACCCTGGATTTTTCAGGCGTACAAACTTTTTCGGGGGTATTAAGCAATGGTATTATTTTGTTGCTTTTCTTTTTTATTATACTTGGCGCTTTGTATAAAAAGATAGACATTTTTGATGCGTTTGTAGAAGGCGCCAAAGGTGGTTTTGAAGTGGCTGTAAAAATCATTCCTTACTTAGTAGGGATGCTGGTTGCTATCAGTATGTTGCGCACCAGTGGTACATTTGAGGTGATTATAGACGGTATGCGAAGTTTGTTTTCCGCCTTAGGAACAGATACAAGATTTGTTTCCGGATTGCCAACTGCATTGGTAAAACCATTGAGCGGAAGCGCAGCCCGCGGTATGATGATTGATACCATGACAACTTATGGCTCGAATTCTTTCGCGGGGAGTTTGTCTTCCATTTTACAGGGAACCTCCGATACTACTTTTTATGTAGTAGCGGTTTATTTCGGAGCGGTTTCTATAAAAAACACACGCTATTCGATTGGAGCAATGTTGTTGGCAGATCTTGTAGGAATTGTCACATCCATATTTTTAGCGTATTTATTTTTTGGAAATACTCATTAATTATTTTATTTTTTTATAAAAATCTGACACATTAAGTTTTAGCTTTGATAGATGAAAGCCTTTATGGCACAAAAGAGCATCGTTATCTAATTGAATATATTTGGGGCGGATTTTTGATTTTAAAAATCTTAAAATAAAGTATAAATTTGTAATCAAAATTTTTATACTTCATGATAACACTTGACCAATCCCTTGATGCCATTATGCAAATGGATTTTTCGTCAAGAGAAATGCTGCTTGAAATATTGCAAAAACGCCAAATTGAAGAAAGGCGCAAAGAAATAGCACATAACGGAAAAGGTGCGAAAACAGATTTTAAATCCGGAAAAATAACTCCCGCAAAAGCTGATGATATTATCCGTACGCTAAATGCATCATTAAGCAAATGACCAAAAGGAATCTGGTATTATCAAAATCATTTCAAAGAGCTTACAAAAGATTTGTTATTAAAAATCCTTTGCTGAAATCTGCAATCGGGGAATCATTATTGAAATTAGAAGAAAATGCTTTTGCTCCCGTATTAAAAACACACAAATTAAGTGGTAATTTATATGGTTACTTTGCCTGCACCTGTGGATATGATTGCAGAATAGTTTTTTCAATTGAAAAAAATAGCAAATTAAAGGGGGAATTCATTTTGCTAATTGATATAGGCACACATGATGAGGTATATTAGCGTTTACACATAAATTTACAAAAATCATTTTGTATTAAATCATATCGTTCACTAAAAATCTCTTATTTTTCCCTGTTATAAAATTGATCCAAAAATTTAAACTGATTGCCATCAGTGGCTTTCACGGCCTTTGAATCTACATTGATATCCATCACGTCGGGGTTGACCTCTCCTGGTTTTGCAACTGGCCAGTAGGGTACAGTGCTCCCATTGGGATTATAAATGGTTATGAAATTGGCAAAAAAGTCTTCCATCGTTTTTGAAACTTTATAATCCTCTTCCGTCCAGTCGTAATGTTTGTTCGATTGCAGGTTGCCTATGCAATATTCAATTTCACTGGCATGCGGTGCTCCAATTGGTACCGGCATTTTAAAGGCATTTGGATCTTTTTTTAAAGTACTTCCGGCGAGTACAGACTGGCTGTTTCTATCAATGAGCGGGGGCCGCATTCTACTGAATAAATAGCGATACACCGGTTGCGAACTATTGTTGATTTGAAGGTTAAGCCATTTCCAGGTACTAAACACTATAAAGCCATCTGAAGCCAGGTCTGTAGCTGATCGCTCTACTTCTTTTTCCGAACTATGCGGCCATAGTTTCAGTACTTCTTCATAATCATTTGGAAAAGCCTGTTTCACTTTTTTTATGAAATTTTCTTCTGTATAGGGTGAACCCTGCATAAATGCTATTCCAGATATTTCGGCTGAATTCCATCCTGCCAATAAGGGTATCATGGCCTGTTTTTTTGATTCAAAAATCTCGGGCAAACTACCTTTTAAAAAATATCCGTCAATAACAGCCGGGAAACCAAACCTGCCGGATTGTTTATAGATTTCATAAATTTCTCTCGTGCTTAATTTTCTAAGTGCAGCCAAAGAATGAAAGCCCGCTTTTTTTTCAAAATCCGAACCTATCTTTTCAGCTTCTTTTAATGGAACCGGGGCCATGGTAGGCTTGATGCCTGCGCCACTTTCCCCTATGGCGGCGTTAATTAAATTTTTTGAAAGTGGTGAAGCCATTAATTCACTTACAGAAATGGAACCGGCAGATTCCCCTCCGATCGTAACGTGTTTAGGATCACCACCAAAGGCGGCGATATTTTTTTTAACCCATTTCAACACGGCTACCTGGTCGAGTAACCCATAATTGCCAGATGCTTTGTAGGGAGATTCTGCGCTTAGTTCCGGCATGGCAAGAAAGCCGAAAATATCCAATCTGTAATTGGCCGTTACTACCACAATTCCCCTTTTGGCCATACTTTCACCGTCATACCTGGGCTCCGAAGCATCTCCGGCTACAAATCCTCCTCCATAAAAATATACCAATACAGGAAGGTTTTTTATTTTGCTATTGGCTGGTGTCCATACGTTCAGGTAAAGGCAATCTTCACTTAGCCCATCAGAACGGCTGTTCATATCTCCATAGACAATTGCCTGAACAGGTCGTGCGCTAAATTTTTTTGTTTGCTTTACACCTTTCCAGTTTTCCAATGGCTGTGGCGCTTTCCAGCGAAGAGGGCCAATGGGCGGTTTGGCAAAAGGGATTCCAAAAAAAAGTTGAATACCTGTTTTGGTATCAAAATTTCCTTCAATGATTCCGTTTTCAGTCTTAGTTTGAACTGCGAAATAATTATTGTTGTTTTCCTGTGCGCTGGTGGATATGGTAAGCAATAAAAGGGAACCTACAAATAGTAAAACTTTGTGCATGATTATTTGGCTAATTTTTAAAAAAGAACAATTTAATTCATTTTTTTAACCAAATTCATTCTCAATATTCTTATGATTATAGTAAATGAACAAATAACTATGATTTCTATTTGAATTGCCAGTTACTTTATCATTTGTAAAGCGGCGCTGCAGCTATGATTTCTTTGCTTGCGTGATCAGCAAACTTTTTAAAATTTTCAGTAAATTTCTTCGCCAGTTCATTTGCTTTTTTATCATACAAGGCTTTGTCTTTCCAGGTATTGCGGGGATTTAAAATTTCATTTGGAACACAAGGGCATTTTTTCGGCATCATTATTCCAAAAACTGGATGTGTTTCATATTCTTCATTTTCAAGGCTGCCTTCCAAAACTGCTGTGATCATGGCCCTTGTAAATGATAATTTAATGCGGTTTCCCACACCATAAGGGCCGCCACTCCAGCCAGTGTTGATCATCCATACGTTTACGTGATTTTCTTTTATTTTTTTGCCAAACATTTCGGCATATTTTGCAGGATGCAATGGTATAAAAGGTGACGCAAAGCAGGCGCTGAACACCGGTTTCGGCTCAGTAATCCCTTCTTCGGTTCCCGCAATTTTAGCAGTATATCCACTTATAAACTGGTACATGGCCTGACCCGGGGTAAGCTGGCTCACAGGAGGTAAAATTCCATAAGCGTCCGCGGTAAGAAGAAAAATATTTTTTGGAATATCGCCAATAGATGGATGCAGGGCATTTTTGATAAAACTCAAGGGATAGCTTACCCTTGTATTTTCAGTGATTTTTTTACTGGCAAAATTTATTTCATTCGTTCCTTTAAAAAAAGTTACATTTTCAACCAAAGCTCCAGGCCGTATGGCATTAAATATGTCGGGCTCTTCTTCTTCATCCAGGTTGATGGTTTTCGCATAACATCCGCCTTCAAAATTAAAAACAGTATTTTCAGTCCATCCATGCTCGTCATCTCCTATTAGTTTCCTGGATGGATCTATACTTAGCGTGGTTTTCCCGGTTCCGCTTAATCCAAAAAACAAAGCGGTATCATGATCCTTTCCCACATTGGCAGAACAATGCATACTTAGCACATTCCTGTCGTGAGGCAATACAAAATTTAAAATTGAAAAAATGCCTTTTTTAATTTCTCCTGTGTAAGCAGAGCCACCGATGAGGATCACTCTTTTTGAGAAATTGATTATTGTAAAATTCCCCTGCCTGGTACCATCTACTTTGGGATTTGCAAAAAATGTGGGAGCGTGAATAATGTACCAATCCGGATTAAAATTGTTCAGTTCTTTTTTTGTGGGGCGCAAAAACATATTATAAGCAAATAAATTGCCCGAAGGATCTTCATTAATGGTCCGGATGTTCAGCCTGTATTCCGGATCAGCACAGGCGTAAGAATCCCTGATCCAGATTTCTTTTTTGCCCAAATGGTCAATTATTTTTTGATAAAGACCATCAAAATATTTTCCTTCGATAGGCTGGTTGATGTCATTCCAGTCAACAGAGTGTGCCGTTATGGTATCTTTTACAATAAAACGATCTTTGGGGCAGCGACCTGTAAATTTTCCGGTATTGATCACCAAAGCGCCTGTGTCATTAAATACACCTTCATTCCTATCCACACATTGCCGGGATAATTCATCGGGAGGCAATTGATAAAATGTATTTTCAGCGGAAGGTAAACCCAATGAGAACAACATGTTTCTCGGTATTGTAAACATTGTTGGTATTGACATGAATTCTATTTTTGGTGAAGGATGCAAAGTTAGCTATTCAGTTTTTTGGGAATTTTTAAAAGTGAATATTTTATGATGTCTGTGTCTTACACTTCACTTGTTTTAATACTCCTATTTTTATTAAAATTTGTCAATAATTAAATGAAATCATATCAAAATTCAAAATTCATTAAAAACAATAAAAAAATTTATTATTTATTGTGTAATCTTTACGTCTGGTACTATTCCAAAAACTAAAAAATATTTTATTCGTGTATATTGCAACACATAATTTCTTTATAAACAATAATTTTATCAAATTATTTGTGGCTTTTTTGATAGAAAATTAAATACTTTAAGATGAAATATTTACCACTTAACCCCGAAATTTTTATTCAGAACCGAAAAAGATTTATGGACAGGATGGATAAAAATTCTATTGCCATTTTTAATAGTAATGATGAATTGCCTTATAATGGCGATGCGTTGCATCCATTTGTACAAAATTCAGATTTATTCTGGCTTTCGGGAATTGAACAGGAAGAAACCATGGTTATTTTGTACCCTGATAATCCTGATCCAAAATACCGTGAAGTATTGGTATTGGTAAGGCCCAACGAATTAAAAGAAAAATGGAACGGGCACCAGTTTCGTAAAAATGAAGCAGAAGCAATCTCGGGAGTAAAAACAATTGTTTGGTTAGATACTTTGGAAGGGTTGTTGCAGCCATGGATTCACCTGGCAGATACTGTTTATCTTAATACCAATGAAAACGACAGGAAATCAAATGAAGTGCCCGTAAGGGATTATCGCTATGCTGCGAATATGCGTGAGCGTTATCCATTGCATAATTATAAACGTAGTGCTAAAATTTTAAAAGATTTGCGCTCTATAAAATCCCCATTGGAAATAGAAGTGTTGCAAAAAGCGATTGACATCACAGAAAATACTTTCAAACATTTATTGAAATTTATAAAACCGGGAGTAATGGAATATGAGATAGATGCCGAGATTTGGCATTCGTTTTTGTCTCAGCGCGCTTCAGGGCCGGCTTATGGAAGTATCATTGCAAGTGGTGACCGGGCAAGGACTTTGCATTATGTAAATAATAACCAGGAGTGCAAAGACGGGGAATTGATATTGATGGATTTTGGTGCACGGTATGGGAATTATTCCGCTGATCTTACACGTACCATTCCCGTAAACGGTAAATTTGGGAGAAGGCAAAAAACGGTTTATAATGCCTGCCTGCAACTGCATGAATATTGCGCTTCTATTTTAAAGCCAGGCATCACTATTAATGACTACACTGAAAAGATAGGCGATGAGGCAACTGCTATTTTTCAAAAGATAGGCTTACTGAAAAAATCAGATATTAAAAATGAAGATCCTGAAAACAGGGCTTACCGGAAATATTTATATCATGGCATTTCGCATCATTTAGGCATTGATGTGCATGACCTTGGTACAAAGACTGAGCCTATAAAAGCAGGAATGGTATTTACAATTGAACCTGGAATTTATATTGAGGAAGAAAAGATGGGCGTTCGTATAGAAGATAATTATTGGATCACCAAAAACGGCAACAAAGACTTAATGAAAAATATTCCGAAAACGGTTGAAGAGATTGAGGCGTTGATGAAACACCCCCGTTCCTGAACCACCCGACCTTGAAGGAGAGAAGATTGATTTCTTCAAACAAAAGTTTTAATGATAATGTAAATTTAGTTTTAGAAAATGGCAGATAATTTAAGTAATTCAAATAGTTCATTTTCCCCTTTAGGGATTAAGGGTTTAATCCCCCACATCTTCACACTGCTTAATTTGTTTATTGGTTGCCTGGCAATTGTATTTGCATTGCAAACCAATTCGGTTATTATTTATATGAACGATCAGTTTAACACCAGTTTTAATATTCCGGAAAGAATTTCATGGGCTGCAATATGTATTATTATTGCAGCTTTAATAGATTTCCTGGATGGGTTTTTGGCGCGGTTATTAAAAGCTACGAGTGAAATGGGGAAACAACTGGATTCACTGAGTGATGTGGTGAGCTTTGGTGTGGCTCCTGCAGTAGTGCTTTATCAATTATTGAGATTTAGTTTTGCTAGAGAAGAAAATGGGCTGGATGTTTCCATTATTTGTCTTGTTCCTGCATTTATTGTAGCATGTGCTGCTGCTTATCGTCTTGCGAAATTTAATTTAGATACGCATCAGCAATTTTCTTTTAAAGGAGTCCCAGTACCTGCAGTGGGGTTATTGATCGCATCTTTTCCTCTTATTTTGCATTTTAATTTTATCAATAGTATTAATGCATTAATTATAAATAAATGGTTTTTGTATGCTGCTATTATTGTGCTTAGCTATTTAATGGTGAGCAATCACCGGATGATGTCTTTAAAATTTCCTGACTTTACTTTTAAAAACAATTTGCCGAAAATTATTTTATTGGCTATTGCAATTATTGCTGCGTTATTTTTGCATTGGATTGCAGTTCCTGTAGTTTTTATAATTTATGTTTTATTTTCATTAACCCTGTTTAAAAGTAAAGTTGAATGAATTTTGTTGCAGAAATAAAAATAATGCCGTTGAAAGAATTGCTTGACCCGCAAGGGAAAGCTGTGTTGGGTGGGCTTTCCAACCTTGGTATCAAAAGCGTAAATGATGTAAGGATCGGAAAACATATAAAATTGAACCTGGAAGCCGCTTCAGCAGAAGAAGCAAGATCTATAGCAGAGGAAGCCGCCAGGAAATTACTCGCCAACCAGGTGATGGAAGAATTTACAATTTCAATTAGCTGATTAGCCAATTACTAATTCGCTAATCATCACATTAGCACATTAAATATGCTCTACATTGTTCCTTCGCCTATAGGTAATCTTGCTGATATTACTTTCAGAGCGATTGAGATTTTGAAATCGGTTGATTTGATTTTAGCGGAAGATACCAGAACTTCGTCTAAGCTTCTACGTCATTATGAAATTGAAAAGCCAACTACTCCTTATCACCAGCATAATGAACACAAAATAGTTACCCATTTAACTGAACAATTACTGGCTGGGAAAACAATGGCCTTAATGACAGATGCGGGCACGCCTGGCGTTAGTGACCCGGCTTTTTTATTAGTGCGTGAATGTATAAAAAATGATATAAAAGTTGAATGTCTTCCCGGTGCCACCGCTTTTGTACCTGCATTAGTGAATAGTGGTTTGGCGATGAATAGCTTTTGCTTCGAAGGTTTTTTGCCTTTAAAAAAAGGACGGCAAACTTTCTTAAAAAGAATAGCTGATGAAGATCGAACGATGGTTTTTTATGAAAGTCCTTTGCGGCTAATAAAAACTTTACATGATTTTATAGAATATTTAGGAGCAGATAGATTATGCTGTGTTAGCCGCGAACTCACTAAGGTTTTCGAGGAGAATAAAAGGGGAACTTTACAGGAAGTACACGATTATTTTAATTCAAAAATTGTGAAAGGTGAGATTGTTATAGTGGTAGGAGGAAAGAGTTGAATGACTGGAGACAGTAAAACAACAATTAACGCTGATTTCTATTTTTACAATTGTAAAATATATACCGATACACGGGAATAAGAATTTTGAAACTAAATCTGACTTCTTTTAATTCAAATTTAAAATTTATAAAATTTGCAATTGGTTTTCTTATACTGATCATACTTATAGTGTCATGTGGAGAAAAAAATAAAAACAAGGAGTGGTCCCAAAATCTTTTGCCAATTCAGGGAACCTGGAAACTTATCTCAGGGACCATTATAGAAAAAGGAGATACCTCTGTTACAGACTATACAAAAAATAGTTCCTTTATTAAAATTATCAATGACTCGCATTTTGCCTTTTTAAAACATGATCTAAAGCCGGCAAAGGATTCCTCCGGTGGTTTTGATGCGGGCGGAGGCAGATATTCTCTTACGGACAGCGCTTATACAGAACATCTGGAATATTGCAAAGAGCCGGAATGGGAAGGCCACGATTTCACATTTGCCATTTCAATAAAAAATGATACGCTTACGCAAAGTGGAATTGAAAAAGTTCCGGGTGAAGGTATCAATAGGTACAATATTGAAAGATATGTTAGGTTGAAAAACTAAAAGTTAGGAAGAATCAAACATTAATGATTTTATATGTTACAAAACCGTGTAGATCCTTTTGGCAATGTCATTAAGACTAAGGCCCGCGGCTTTTGGATGGGCAATCGCGGTATCCTTCATAACGAAATGCAGCAGGTACTTCGTCCTTTTAAATTAANAGCATGGATAACCTGTAAACTTCAATTCAATGGAAGAAAAAGAATGGTAATGGCGCCCAACCGTTACACAGAACTTTTTTTTGTGGATGAAGCTACTTCTTTTGCAGCGGGCCACAGGCCTTGCTTTGAATGTAGAAGAAATGATTATAATAAATTCAAAACTCTGTGGCTCAAAGGAAATCCCGAATACCATTTTGATGAAAAAACGCCCATCAAAAAGATAGATGATATTCTGCATAAAGAGAGAATCAATCGCAATAAATCAAAAATTACCTACCAGGAAAACATTAAAGTAATTCCGAATGGTTCTTTCGTTTTGGTTAATAACGAAGCCTATTTATTTTTTGATAAAAAAATGTATTTATGGTCTCCTTTTGGTTATGAAAAAGGAATTGATCAGCCAAAAACAAATATGCTGGCTGTTCTCACCCCAAAGTCAGTTGTGAATAGTTTTCGTGCAGGCTATTTGCCGCAAATAAAGTCGTTACCGGAGTAAATTCATTATTTAATTACTCAGCCCAAAACCAAATTTATACAAAGGATCTTTCGAATCGTAAGGAATATCTTCTTTTTGATTGCGCACAGCTTCTCTTGTATCTATCAATGCAAAAAGATTTCAATTTGCTTCCCATCATTTTTCTTTTTTGTAACTTCATTTTCTACGAAGTTTGCATCTTCTAATGTTTTAAATCAAAACCATGAATAAAAAAATCGCTCTTTTTTTAGTTTTCAATTTTACATTTTTAGTTTTTGTATTTGCACAACCCGAGCGCTGGCAGCAACGGGTAAAGTACAATATGAATGTAGATCTGGATGTGAATACCAATATTGTAAATGGAATAGAAAAATTGGAATACACCAACAACTCTCCTGATAAATTGAAGAAAGCATATTTTCATTTGTACTGGAATGCTTTTCAGCCGGGCAGCGAAATGGATGTGAGAAGCATTGAATTAGGAAAAATATTGATCAATGGTCGCCCAGACTGGGATTCAAGGGTCAAAGACAGGATATCTAAATTAACTCCTTCGGAAATTGGGTATGAGAAAATAAAATCTTTAAAAATGAATGGAGTAGAGCAGCCGGTTATATTACATGGAACCATTCTGGAAGTAGATCTTACCAAACCTATTTTACCAAAAAGTAAAGTGAGTTTTGACGTTGTTTTTGAAGCGCAGGTTCCTGTACAGATCAGGAGAAGCGGCCGGGATAACGAGGAAGGAATTCGCTATAGCATGAGCCAGTGGTATCCTAAATTATGTGAGTATGATTATGAAGGATGGCATACTCCGCAGTACGTGGCGCGTGAGTTCTACGGTGTGTGGGGAGATTACGATGTTTCTATAAAAATAGATAAATCCTATAAATTAGGCGCTACCGGTGTATTAGTAAATGCGAATGAAATCGGATGGGGTTATGATAAGTCGGGCACTTCTCTTAAAAATATTTCTTCTGCCGAACGCACCTGGCATTTCATCGGAAAAAATGTACATGATTTTGTATGGGCTGCCGATCCGGATTATGAGCATATTGTAAAACATGTAGATGGAGTGATGATAAATGTGATCTATAAAAAAGTAGATTCATTAGAGAAAAATTGGCAATTGGTAGCAGATGCAGCTGTTACAGTTTTGCCTTATATGGAAAAGCGCTTTGGTAAATATGACCTTCCCCAGTATTCTTTTATACAGGGTGGCGACGGCGGAATGGAATATCCTATGGCTACCTTGATAAAAGGGCCAAGTTTGGGAACAGTCTTTCACGAATGGATGCATAGCTGGTACCAGATGATGCTTGGCTCTAACGAGAATGAGCATCCCTGGATGGATGAAGGATATGCGAGTTATGGTGCGACTGAAGTAACTGCCTATTATAATAAAGAAATGGGGAAAGAAAGTAATTCAAATCTGCTTCCACTGCATCATTCAGGGGCTTACAGAGGATATTTCTTTTTGCAGAAATTAAACCTGGCAGAACCGATGACAACGAATTCTGATCATTACAATACAAATATCGCATACGAAATAAATGCTTATGCGAAAGGAGAGATACTGCTTGAACAATTAGGCTATATTGTTAGTGATTCTGTCAGAGATAAAATATTGCTTGAATATTATAAACTTTGGAAGTTTAAACATCCTAATCCAAATGATTTTTTTAAAGTGGCCCAGGATGTAAGCGGGATTCAATTAGGATGGTATAAAGAGTATTGGTTAAATACTATTAAAACAATTGATTATAGTATTGATAGTCTTTGGGAAGTTAATGGAGTCTCCAGGATCAGGTTAAGAAGAATTGGCGAAATGCCTATGCCTATTGATCTTGAGCTAACTTTTAAAGACAGCACCAAAGAATTGCACTATATTCCGTTAGACATGATGCTTGCTGATAAACCAGCAGAAAGTAATGAAAAAAGATTTGTACACAAAGAATGGAATTGGACGAATCCTACTTACGTTGTAGAATTCAACCATCCATTAAACCAGTTAATAAAAGCAGAAATAGATCCTACAAAGAGAATGGCCGACATGAATTTGGATAATAGTGTGTTGAAGCTGAATTGGTAATTCAATTAGCTAATTGATAAAATATATTTTTCTTTAAAAAATTCTTCCCCGAAGATTTTATTGATCTCCCAAATTCTTGGCCGGAGGTCACTTTCGTGGATCTCATTAGTCAAATCACCACCTTTAAGACAGATAAGCCCGGTTATTTTTTTAGGCTGATCTACAGGCCTTTTATTCAATAGAGGCCTGCTCCAATACCAAAGATCTTTTAATGGCGCTACGGCTCTTGAAACTATTACATCAAACTTTTTATTTTTTATCACTTCTGCACGGGTATGTTGAACCGTTACATTTTTTAATTCTATTTCGGAAGCAATTGCTTCTACTACTTTTAATTTTTTATTGATGCTATCTACCATATGAAAATGAACATTTGGGAAAAAAATAGCAAGAGGAATTCCCGGAAAACCACCACCGGCCCCAAGATCCATAATATGATAGCCATCCGGGAAATTAAATTGCGTAGCAATAGCCAAAGAATGTAACACATGGTGCTCATAAAAATGATCCATATCTTTCCTGGAAATGACGTTTATTTTTTGGTTCCATTCTTCGTACAAGTCTTTTAGGGAAGCATATTGTTGTAATTGCTTTTCCGTAAAATCAGTAAAATATTTTGTGATGATTTGCATGAGATAAATTTCGCTTAGGCTTCTCAGGTTTTTAAAACCAGTAAGATTTTCGAATGATAAAAATCAAACCTCCTTTGATAAAAGGTAAGGCCTTTCATGGTAGATCTTCAAAATCATTTCTCCAAATAAAGTATTTGCCCAGGCGAACCATTTACGTGTGAATTTTTTAGGATCATCTTTATTGAAAGATTCATGCATGAAACCGGTATTAGCATTGGTGTTCTTCAGCATTTTCAAACAGGATTTTATTTCGTTATCGCTGGTGCTTGTGATTGCTCTAAGAATAATACTCATGGGCCATATCATATCATCGAGTGTATGCGGGCTGCCGCTTCCTTCGGCATATTTTCCTTTGAAAAAATATGGATTTTTATCACTTAAAATAAACCTTCGGGTGTTTTGATAGACCGGATCTTTTGCTGCGGCTTCATTTAAATAAGGCATTGAAAAAAGGCTTGGTACATTGCTATCGTCCATGAATAATTGATTACCGAATCCGTCTGCTTCATAAGCATACATTTCTCCAAATTGTAAATGATGCGCGATAGCATATTTTTTTAACGCTTCATCCACTTCATTGGCCAGCGCATTACACTCTTCAGCAAATGTTTCATCTTTTAAAATTTTAGATGACATGATAGCAAGTTGTCTTAAGGAAACTACAGCGAAAAAATTTGATGGGATTAAAAACGGGAAAATAGTGGCGTCATCGGATGGCCGGAAAATAGAAACGATCAAACCAACCGGTTTTATAGGATTGCCATAACCATTGCCAGGAACGGTATCTGTTGACCAGGAAGTGATTCTACCGAAAGAATAAGGCCCTTTATTTTCTTTGCGTTGTTGTTGTTTAAAAGTTTTTACTACCAGCATCATGGCCTCTTTCCAATTAGAATCAAAAGGGGAAATATCGCCGGTATCTTTCCAGTAATTATAAGCCAGCCTGATGGGATAGCACAAAGAATCAACCTCCCATTTTCTCTCATGCAATTCAGGTTTCATGGTGGTAATATCTTTATCCCATTCGCTACCTGTAGGACCGTCATTAAATGCATTGGCGTAAGGATCAATGAGAATACATTTTGTTTGTCGGTTGATAACTCCGGCAATTAATTGTTGCAGGTTTTTATCATCCTTCATCATAGGTAGATAAGGCCACACCTGCGCACTGCTGTCTCTAAGCCACATGGCATGTATATCTCCTGTGATTACAAAAGTATCAGGCCTTCCATCTACCATTTTAAAAAATGCAGTGGTGTCTAAAGTGTTCGGAAAACAGTTTTCAAAAAGCCATGCCAGTTCTGGGTCTTTTATTACCTTTTTCATTTTTGTGATAGTGGCTTCCACAGCAGGACTGGTGAATCTCCGTTCGCCAAGGGAAGGGCGGTTATTCGGAAGTTCAGGTGATAATGCTGAGACTTTAAGGATCTTTGGTGTTAGTAAACCTAAACCTGCAACGCTTGTTTGATAAAGAAATGTCTTTCTTTTCATAATGAGTGATTAATTTAAAATTTTGCCACGAACTGCACGAATTTACACGAATTGCGGAAGATAATTTCACAGTAAAGGAACAAATATTACTGACTCCTGTTTTTAAATTCTTTGCTATGATTGCTTTATAACAATCTAACAATTCAATAACTATTTCCACTTCTTCTTTGGCTTCTTAAAAAGCGCCGGGACAAAAATCAGGTAATAAAAAAACATCCATACATCAAAAAATATAAACCATGGGAAAAGGTCTTTTTCGTCTAATTTTTTTGTTGTTTTAAAAAGTATAATTGCCTGTATGATAAAACGGATTCCAAAAACGGCCAATGTAAGTTCCCAGTTAAAAAGAAATAAAGAAGCAATAAATAAAGGATAGAAAATGAAAAGTGAGAAGGAATAAAGGGCTAATAAAAATTGATGAATTCCTTTGTAATACTTACTGGTAGTATAATGCCGGTTTTTTTGCCGGAACCATTGTTTCCAGGAACCTGGCGGTTGGGTTAAGGTGAATGCTTCTTTATCAAGTACAATAGCGGTATTCTTTTTTGTAGAAGCTTTATTTATAAAAAGATCATCATCCCCGCCGGGAACATGATTGTGGGCTGAAAATCCTTTGTGCCTGAAAAAGACAGATTTTTTGTAGCTTAAATTTCTTCCGACTCCCATATAAGCCATACCAATTTGAGCATAAGATAAATATTGCAATGCGGTATGAAAGGTTTCCCATCTCACTATTTTATTAAAAATTCCTTTCTTTTTGTGAAGCGGCCCGTAACCCAAAATAATTTCAATGCCTTCATCATAACCTTCCTGCATTTTTTCGATCCAGTATTCTGAAGCTGGTACGCAATCCGCATCTGTCAACAAAACAATTTCATATTGCGCAGTTTTAATCCCAATACTTAAAGGAAATTTTTTGCCTGGGATAAAACGTGCTTCCTGCTTGAGTTCTATTAATTTTAATTGTTTGAAAGTTTTTTGAAATCCTTCCACAATATATTTGCTTTCATCGAGGGAATTGTCGTCAACTACAATAACTTCGTGAGTGGTACGATACTTTTGTACTAATGCTCCGGGGAGATTTTTTACTAAGTTATTGGCTTCATCCCGTGAACAAATAATTACTGAAACAGGATGGGTCTGAAAATTTTTTTTTGATTTTGATTTAAATGTTGCAAGTCTCAAAAAGAAAAAGAGGTAATAAAATAATTGTACAAAAGTGATTGTACAAAACCCTAAAAAAACCAGATTCCCCGGTGAGTTAAAAAAATCAGTTAGTTTCATCTAAATGCAAACATACTTGCGTTCCTGATAGTTGCAAAAAAAAGATATAAGAATTTCTGTCATGACTTTTACAATGAACAATTGATTGCTCTTTATCTTTGCGACCTTTAAATAACAATTCATGGGGGCACTTCAATTTCAACTTCAGTGTACTGATAAATCTTCCAAAGCGCGTACAGGAAAGATTTCAACCGATCACGGTGAAATTCTTACTCCTGTTTTTATGCCTGTGGGTACTGTAGGAAGCGTAAAAGCCGTAACCCAACAACAATTGCACGATGATGTACATGCGCAAATTATTCTCGGAAATACATATCATCTTTATTTGCGCCCAGGCCTCGAAATACTTGAGGCTGCGGGGGGATTACACAAGTTTATGAACTGGGGAAAACCCATTCTTACTGATAGTGGCGGTTACCAGGTTTTTTCTCTGAGCGGTACAAGAAAGATCACAGAAGAAGGCGCGGTATTTCAAAGCCATATTGATGGCAGCAGGCATTTATTTTCTCCGGAGAGAGTGATGGATATTCAAAGAATCATTGGTGGTGATATTATTATGGCTTTTGACGAATGTCCGCCGGGAGCGAGTGAGCATAATTATGCCAAAAAATCTTTGGAACTTACCAATCGCTGGCTGGACAGATGCTTCGGGCAATTTAATAAAACCACTAACAAGTATGGCTATACACAAAATTTATTTCCCATAGTACAGGGAGGGATACATCATGACCTCAGAAAGATTTCTTGTGATTATGTTTCTTCAAAAGAAGCTACCGGCAATGCTATCGGTGGTTTAAGCGTGGGTGAACCTACAGAAAAGATGTATGAGATATGTGAACTTTGTTGCGAAAATCTTCCGATTAGTAAACCAAGATATTTAATGGGAGTAGGCACGCCGTGGAATATTCTGGAATGTATTTCGCTTGGCGTAGATATGTTTGATTGCGTGATGCCTACACGCAATGGCCGCAATGCGATGCTTTTTACCAGCAAGGGAATTATTAATATTGACAATAAAAAATGGGAAAAGGATTTTTCTCCTCTTGATGATATTATTGAATGCGAGGTAAGTAATTTTTACAGTAAAGCTTATTTGCGTCATTTGATAAAATCAAAAGAAATACTGGGATTGCAAATTGCCAGCATTCATAATCTTGCATTTTATATAGATATAGTTTCCAAGGCAAGACAACATATTGCAGGAGGAACTTTCGCATCCTGGAAAAATGAAATGGCAGTAAGATGGCAGGAAAGATTGTAGAATTGATTGTTTGATTGATAGCTTGTTCCTGTTCCTGTCTTATTTTTATATAAAAAATCTTTTAAAATTTTAACTTCATTAATACATTCTATAAATTCAGAATAAATATTTTTGCGAATCTTTGTAACAAAGTATTAATGAATGAAGTTGAATGATTATTTTTTAAGCACCTGTAAATCTTTTATTATGTCAAGATGGTTTATGCTATTTCTTTTTACAGTGATTTCGGCAAATTTTTTATTTGCACAGCAAAATAATTTTGAAATAAAAGGATCCGGATCAAACTTATACTTAGAGCATGCTGTTTCACCTAAAGAAAGTTTTTTCAGCGTTGGGCGAATGTATAATGTAAGCGCAAAGGAACTTGCTGCTTTCAATCACCTTAAAATGGAAGCGGGTTTAAAGATTGGTGAGATTTTAAAAATTCCTTTAAATAAAATGAATTTTACACAAACCGGAGTGAGAGCTAAAACAGAGGCAAATGTCCCTGTTTATCATACTATTGAACGTGGTGAGACTCTTTATCGCCTGGAGGTAAATTATAACAAAGTACCGTTGACTTATTTAAAAAGATGGAATCATCTTCAATCCAATGATTTGGCTGAAGGAACACCTATAATCGTTGGCTTTCTGAAAGTAGATAAAGCTCAATCTGCTTTGGCTAAGCATAAATTTGAGCCACCAACACAGGTAGCTGAAGTCCCCCAAAAAGAAGTAAAGCCGGAAGAGAATAAACCTGAAAAAACTGTAGCTGCCACACCAGAAGTAAAAAAGCCTGAATCTGCAAAATTTGAAAACGAAGCACATGTACCTGTACAAGCAAACGCGAATACAATAACGATAGCTCCCGGAAATGCAAACAGTGCTAATATAATATCCGGAGGCTATTTTATGAATTTATACATCCGTCAAAGTCAAAATAAATCTTTTGTTTATAGAAATGCTGCAGGGGGCGTATTTAAGTCAACCAGCGGATGGCAGGATGGTAAATATTACTGTTTCAATAATGATGCGAGTGCAGGAACCGTTTTGAAAATTACAGATAATGTTACCGGGAAAAGTGTCTATGCCAAAGTGTTAGATGTTATTCCGGATATTAAGCAAAATGAAGGATTGTCAATAGTAATAAGCAATGCAGCTGCCGATGCCCTTGGAGCCGGCGATAATAAATTTGATTGTGTGGTAAGTTTTGGTAAATAAAAAATGAGGAATCAAAATATAAATCTTGAGTCCACTCCGAAAAGTCCTTCCTGACTTTATTAACAGTAATGTAATAAGATGTGTATAAATAAAATATTGATAGTC
>JGI20205J14842_1000080_pt1 | contig 22293 bp, 25 predicted proteins | sample NGESurshal092012_2_FD_14842 | JGI IMG/M metagenome (IMG submission 14842) | reverse complement strand
GACCGCGACTACCAGCCCACCGGCAAGCCACACCGCCCCCGGCGAAAAATACCCTGACTCAGCGTGGGTTCAGGGTGTCCTCGATGTCTTGAGACATCACAATGTGGGGCCGGTGGGATTTGAACCCACACTGGCAGGATCCTAAGTCCTGTGCCTCTGCCGTTGGGCTACGGCCCCTGGCCGGGCTGGCGGTCAGCGCCGGGGTCATCAGCGCGGGCGCTGCGGCGAGGCCGTCAGACGCCCAGATCCTGGCGCAGCCGGGCCACGTGCCCAGTGGCCTTGACGCCGTAACGGGCCTCCTCGATCTTGCCGTCCGCTCCGATGACGAACGTCGACCTGATCACCCCGACGGACTTCTTGCCGTACATCATCTTCTCGCCGTAGGCGCCGTAAGCCTTGAGCACCACGCGGTCGGGGTCGGCCAGCAGCGGGAAGGTGAGGCTCTCCTTGTCCCGGAACTTAGCCAGCTTGGCTGGACTGTCCGGGGAGATCCCGAGGACGGTGAAGCCGGCGTCCGCCAGCTCCGACCTGCTGTCCCGGAAGTCGCAGGCCTGCTTGGTGCAGCCGGGCGTCATCGCCGCCGGGTAACAGTAAATGATCACCCGCCGACCGCGCAGCGACGCGAGGCTCACCTCGTTCCCGTCAGCGTCGGGCAGGGTGAAATCGGGCGCCGGGTCTCCGGGCGCGAGCCGCTCATCAGCCACGGACTCTCCTTCAGCAGCCAGTCGGTCGCCCCTACCGTACAAGGCGTTCAGGCAGCCCGACTCCCCCGGTCAGCACAACAGGGCGGCGATGACCGGGGCCAGGCCGCGCAGGGCCTTGCCCCGGTGGCTGATCCGGTCCTTGGCCTCAGCGCTCAGCTCGGCGGTGGTCAGCTCGGCGGAGTCCGGCACGAAGATCGGGTCATAGCCGAACCCGTTCTCTCCCCGGGGCTCGTCGATGAGCCGCCCGCGCATGATCGCCTCGCTGACGTGCTCCCGGCCAGCTGGCAGGACGAGCGCAGCCGAGCAGACGAACTGAGCCCCCCGGCGGTCAACTGGCACGTCGGCGAGCTGTCCCAGGACCAGCTGCAAGTTGGCCTCGTCATCTCCGTGCTTGCCGGACCAGCGAGCGGAGAGCACGCCGGGCATGCCATTCAGCGCGTCTACGCACAGGCCGGAATCGTCGGCCACGGCGGGCAGCCCGGTGTACTCCGCGATGGCCCGGCCCTTCAGCAGGGCGTTCTCGGCAAAGGTGGCCCCGGTCTCCCGGACATCTGGCGCACCGGGGAAGTCACGGAGACCTACCAGGTCGACCTCCACCCGGCCGGCCTGCAGGATGCGGGTCAGCTCCACCAGCTTGGCGGGATTCGCGGTGGCGAGGACCAGCCGGGGCCGCGCCGCCGCCTGGTCGCTGGCCGCCGTCATGCGGCCAGCACCTGCTGCTGAATCCGGGTCAGCTCGCCGCAGCCCGTCACGGCCAGGCTCAGCAGCTCGTCGAGCAGTTCCCGGTCGAAGGGCTCGCGCTCAGCCGTGCCCTGCACCTCCACGAACCGGCCGTCGCCGGTGCACACGACGTTCATGTCCGTCTCGGCGATGACGTCCTCGGCGTAACTCAGGTCGAGCCGGGGCTGCCCGTCCAGGATGCCGACACTGATGGCCGCCACCGACGTAGTCAGCGGGTCGCCCTTGGTCCGCTTGCGGCTCGTGAGCCAGGACACGGCGTCGGCGAGCGCGACGTAGCCGCCGGTAATCGCCGCGGTCCGGGTACCGCCGTCGGCCTGCAGCACGTCACAGTCGATGATGATCGTGTTCTCGCCCAGGGCCTTGAGGTCGACGCAGGCGCGCAGGGACCGGCCGATCAGCCGGGAGATCTCATGGGTGCGGCCGCCAAGCCGGCCCTTGACCGACTCGCGGTCGTTGCGCGTGTTGGTGGACCGCGGCAGCATGGCGTACTCGGCGGTGACCCAGCCCAGGCCGCTGCCCCGGCGCCAGCGCGGCACTTCCTCGTTCACGCTGGCCGCGCAGAGCACCCGGGTCCCGCCGAACTCGACAAGTACCGAGCCCTCGGCGTGCTCCAGCCAGTTTCTGGTGATCGTCACGTCACGCAGCTGATCCGGGCGGCGCCCGTCGGGTCGAGACATGGCCGCCAGCCTAGCGGTGCGGGCGGGCGGGGCTAGTAGCCCGCGCGGTCTTCGGCGCCTGCCTCGATCCACCGGTACACCGCGCTCACCCCGGCGCTCAGCGAGGTGGCGGGCCGCCAGCCGAGGTCCCGCGCGGCCCGCCCGACGGCAAGAGCGCTGCGCAGCAGCTCACCGGGCCGGGGCGGAGCGAACAGCGGCTCGACCGGGCGGCCGGCGGCCTCGGCGATGACGTCGGCGAGCTCCAGGACGCTTACCTCCCGGCCGGTGCCGATGTTCCAGGTGCCCGGCCGTCCCCGGTCGGCGGCGGCGAGCAGGGCGGCGACCGCGTCGCCCACGTAGACATAGTCACGCGTCTGGCTGCCGTCCCCGTAGATGGTCGGCCGCTGGCCCGCCAGGACACTCGCGCAGAAGATCGGCACCACGCCGGACTCGCCGGCCGGGTCCTGGCGCGGACCGTAGACGTTGGCGAACCGCAGCACCGTGTGCGCGGCGGCGTGCAGCCGGTTGTAGAGGCCGACGTACTGCTCGGCGCACTGCTTGGCCACCCCGTAGGGCGACTCGGGCAGGGGCAGCACGTCCTCCAGGGCCGGGATGGGCGCGTCGCGGCCATACAGCGCGCCCCCGGTGGAGCAGAACAGGACGCGCGCGCCGACGGCGCGTGCGGCCTCCAGCACGTTCACGGTGCCTACCACGTTCGCCTCGGCGTCCGCGGCTGGCTCTGAGACGCTGGCCCGCACGTCGATCTGGGCGGCCAGGTGGCAGATGAGCTCGGGACGGAAGCTGGCGAAGGCCGATCCCAGCGGGCCGGCCGCGGTCACGCTGATCTTGTGCAGCCTGACCCGCTCATTCAGGCGGCCGGGCCGCCCCGCCGACAGGTCATCGACCACCGCGACGTCATCCCCGCGGGCCAGCAGGGCATCACTCAGGTGGGAGCCGATGAAGCCCGCGCCGCCAGTCACCAGTACTCGCATGGCTGTGGAGTCTATGTGCGCCGCCGCGGGCCGGCCCGGCGATGGCCATCCGGAGCCGTTCCGCCGCGAGCGGGCCTGCTGTCAGCGAATGTGGGCAGTAAAGAGAACAGCAGTAAAGAGAACATCAGAACTTTGCTGAGTTTTTGCTCGTAATCGCCAGTATTGGGATGCTATGGCCAGCATGCGGCCGCTACGGTCAGCTTCGGGAGCTTGTGATCAGGCCGCCATTCCGCAGCCATCGACTACCTGCTCAGTCACATCGCACCGCGTCCCGGAAGGCGCTGGCAGGACGCTGCGCCGGTGCCGCCGAGCAGTTGCCTGGCCGGACGTCGGCGCCGTCGTGAACACCATGACATACGGGCTTTTCTATTCGCCGGGGGAATGCGGAGGCGACAAGGTGGCCATGCTGCCGGCGGCCTGGGCGCGAGTGACCGAAGAGGGTTTGCTGACCGGTGACCGCGCGCGCAGGCGGCTCCTGGCGGCCGGGCTGGCGTGGCTGATCGCCCTGGCGGCCGTCGCGCCAATAATCGCGGCTAACCTGACCACCCTGCCGCTATTCCGCATGGTTGACCTGGCCGTTTATCGCGACGGTGGCCGCACCATCCTCGATGGCGGCCAGCTGTACTCGATGCGCACCGGCGGCGGCCTGCTGTTCACTTATCCGCCGGCCGCCGCCGTGCTGGCCGTTCCGCTGGCGCTGCTGGCGTGGCAGGCTGCTCAGTGGCTGTGGCTCGGTGCGGTCTACATTCCGCTGGTCGTCGTGCTCCGGTATGCCTTCGCGCCCCTGCTGGACAGGTCACGCGGCTATGCGGGGGCCGTCTTCGCGGGCTTGTTCGCCTGCTGCGCGTGGCTCGTGCCGATACGCCAGGAGATCCACTACGGGCAGGTGGACATCCTGCTGGTGTCCTTGTGCGTGCTCGACTGCAGCACCCGCCGCCCTCGCTGGCCGCGCGGGGCGCTGATCGGCCTGGCCACCGCGATCAAGCTCGTCCCCGGCGTCTTCATCGTATACTTGCTGGTCACCGGCCGCCGCAAGGCAGCGGCGGCGGCAGCGCTCACGTTCGCGGCGGTCTCCGGGCTGGCCTGGGTGATCTCGCCGGCGGACTCGGACCGGTACTGGTCAGGCGCCCTCTTCGACCCCAGGCGGCTCGGGCCCAACCTGCCGACTGCCAACCAGTCCCTGCGCGGCATGATCCTGCGGATCTTCTACCCCGCCGCCGGGCCGGCCTGGGTGTGGCTGGCGACCGCCGGAATCGTCGCCATCGCCGGGTTCGCGGCGGCCCGCGCCGTGCAGCGGCGCGGCCAGGAGATCGCCGGCATCGCCATCACCGGCATGCTGGCCGCCCTGCTGTCCCCGGTGGCCTGGTTCCATCACCTGTGCTGGGTGGTGCCGGCCCTGGGGGTGATCACCGGCGACGGCAGGAGCCGGCGGCGGCTGCTGGCCGCCGTCGCGACGGCCGGCCTGTTCGCGTGGAGCGTGCCGAACTGGGGCAAGGAGCTGTTCCTGGCCCATGCCGTTCCCGTCCTGCTGGGCCGGGTCCTGGAGGACGCCTTCGGCCTGGCCGCGCTCGCGCTGATCGTCGTCATGCTGAGGATCCCGGCCCCGGCCACCCCGGACCTCGCGCCCGGCCGGGCTGAACCGGGCCGGTCAGGCCCGGCCGCCGAGGACCTGTCGCCGGCCGGCATCCGCGACGGATAGCCGGCCCCCGAACGCCGAGGCGGCCTCGGCCCGCGTCCGGCCCGGGTCATTCCAGGCCACCAGGTGGGTGAGCACCAGCTCGCCCACCTCCGCCCTGGCCGCGTGCTCCCCCGCCTGGCGCGCGGTGAGATGAAGATCCGCGGGCAGGCCCGGGCCGTCCAGGAAGGATGCCTCGCAGAGCAGGACATCCGCGCCGGAGGCCAGCACGGCCAGCTCGTCGCACGGACCGGTGTCGGCGGAGTAGGCCAGCACGTGACCGGCGTGCTCCAGCCGGAAGGCGAAGGTCTCCACCGGGTGGTTCATGCGCGCCGTGGTCACCCGCAGCGGCCCGATCTCGATCGTGCCGGGGGCCAGCGTCATGAAGTCGAATGCCTCGGTCATGCCCGGGCCGGGATCGAGCCCGACTGCCCTGGTCAGGCGCTGGTCCGTAGCGGCCGGCGCGTAGACAGGAAGGCGGGGCCGCGGGCCCTGCGGATGGTGGGTGCGGGCGACTAGGTAGGCGCACATATCGAGGCAGTGATCGGCATGCTGATGGCTCAGGCAGATCGCGTCGACGTCGTCGAGCCCGCAGTAACGCTGCAGCGCGCCGAGCGCGCCGTTGCCCAGGTCCAGCACCAGGCGGAACCCGTCGGCCTCGATCAGGTAGCAAGAGGCCGGGCTGTCCGGGCCGGGGAAGCTGCCGGCGCAGCCGACGATGGTCATCCGCACAAGAGCCCAGGTTAACTCCCGCGCGGCCGCGGGATGCCGCCGCACCCGCCACGGCCGCCCGCCGCCGCGGAAGCTACCCAAATGGGGCGGTGAAGCGGCATGATCCCCTGCAGGGCCTTTCGGCCGAGACCAGGCAGCCGCGCGCCGCGGAGGGATCATGACAGGACAAACGGCCGATGAGGCCCGGCAGGAGGTCACCCTGGCGCTGGCCGAGCCCACCGTGCACGTTCGCCGCGGCTGGGTCGCCGGGCTGGGGCTGGCGTCCCTGGGCATGTGGATGGCTTCCCTGACGCCGCTGCAGGTCAGCATGCCGCAGCAGCTGCAGGACATCACGCCCGGCCACAAGATCCTGGCCCTGGCCGCGGTATCGGCCGCCGGCGCCGTGGCGTCGGTCATCGCGACGCCCGTGGCCGGCGCCCTGTCGGACCGGACGACCCGGGCTTTCGGCCTCGGCCGGCTGCGCGGGCGCCGGCATCGCTGGACGCTGGGCATGTCCCTGCTCGCGGCGATCAGCCTGGCCCTCATCGCCCGGCAGCAGACGGTGGTTGGCGTCGCCGTCTGCTGGGTGCTGTTCAGCGCCTTCCAGAACGGCGAGTACGCCAGCCTGAGCGCCGCCATTCCCGATCACGTCCCCGTCCGCCAGCGCGCCACCGTAGCGGGCTGGGTCGGCATGCCGCAGGCCCTCGGCCTGGTGGTCGGGACCGTCCTGGTGGTCGACGTCTTCACCCTCAATACCCGGGCTGGCCTGACGGCCGGCTACCTGGCGCTGGCCATCCTGATTTTCGTCCTGGCCATCCCCTTCGTCGCGTTCACGCCGGACTACCCGCTCGAGGCCGAGCACGCCGAGCCGCTGACCGTGCGCCAGCTGCTGTCGTCGTACTGGATCAACCCGCGGCGCTACCCGGACTTCGGCTGGGCCTGGCTGACCCGGTTCCTGGCCTCCCTGGCCATCGCGATGGGCACCCTGTACCTGCTGTACTTCCTGCGGGACGCCGTGCACTACGCCCATCCGGACCAGGGGCTGCTGGTCCTGATCATCATCTACACCGGATGCGTGGTCGTGACCGCCATCGTGGGCGGGATCATCTCCGACCGGATCGGCAAGCGGAAGTCGATCGTCACGCTCGGCGGCGCCCTGATGGCGGCGGCCGCGCTGCTGCTGACCTTCGCCGAGACCTGGCCCGCCGCCCTGGTGGCCGCGGCGCTGTACGGAGCCGGGTTCGGCGCTTACCTGGCGGTAGACCAGGCGCTCATCACCCAGGTGCTGCCCGCGGCCGCGCACCGGGCTAAGGACCTGGGCATCATCAACATCGCCATCGTGGCGCCCGGCGCGGTCGGCGCCGCGCTCGCGGGCGGCCTGGTCTCCCTGGCCGGCTACCGGCTGCTGTTCGCGGGCACCGCGGTGGTAGCCGCGCTCGGCTCGGTGCTGGTCTGGCGGATCAAGAGCGTTCCCTGACACCGTTCGCCCGGCGCAGCCGCCCGCGGCCGACCCGGGCGATCTGCCTGCTCTGAGCGACCAGGCTGCCGGCCGCGTCCCAGACCTCGGCCTCCTCGTCGAACCAGCCGCCGCCGACGTGCCGGCAGCGCGCCGCCACCCGGAGGGGGCCCGGGCAGGGCACGGCGCGCATGTACCAGGTCAGCTCGACCGTGGGTGCCCAGCCGGTCGCGCCCAGCCCGAATACCGCCGGCGGCAGCCCGTCCACGGCCAGGGCCAGCAGGTAGGCGTCGGGCTCCCGGTCCTCCCGCAGCCTGAAGTACCCGCGCATCTCCGGCAGGCCAGAAGGCTCCCCGTGCCGCCATCCCGTCGTCGCCGGGTCAAGCAGCATCGATACCTGCAGCGCGTAGCCCTGCTCCCCGTCCTCCGACACCGAGCCCCGCCAGGGACCGAGGTCCACGCAGTCCTCCTCGGCGGGGAAGTCCGGTGGCGCCCCGGTCCAGCTCAGCTCCCCGGACGCAGCCGGCGCCGCCGACGCGGCGGGCGCGGCGGCGTCCGGTCCCGGGCCGTCCGGCTGGCCCGCAGCCGGGAGGCAGCTGGCCGGGACCGTGCCGGTGGTCACCGTGGTGTCCAGCACCGGCTGCCCGTCCTGGATCAGGGTCGCCCGGGCGGTGGCGGTGGTCTTGCCCTGCTTGAGCCAGACCACGTGGACCTCGGCCGGCTCGAGCCGGGCCACCCGCAGGAAGTGCGCGGTGGTCGCCACGGGATGCGGGTGCGGGGACTCGTCGAGGACCGCGCGCAGGACCGTCGCGATCAACGCGCCGCCGTTCACGGCCGGCGGGGCGGTGCCGCCGGGGGTCACGAGCGCGAAGCGCTGGTCCGGCAGCGCGTCGTACCGGCCCTCGCCGCGCCGGCGAACCGCGGTCGCCTCGTCAAAAATCGTCATGAGTCTGCGTCACTCAGGCCCAGAGCTGGCCCTCGAGCCGGGCCTGCGCCTCTTCCAGCGTGCCGCCGTAGGCGCCGGTGGACAGGTACTTCCATCCGGCGTCGGCGATCAGCAAGGCGATGTCGGCCCGCTGCCCGGCCTGCGCCTTCTCCGCCAGCGCCAGCCCCGCGTGCAGGACGCAGCCCGACGAGATGCCGGCGAAGATGCCCTCGGTCTCCAGCAGCTGCCGGGTCCGGCGCAGGGCATCGGGTGCCGACACCGAGAATCGGCCGGTCAGCACCGACTCGTCGTACAGTTCCGGGACGAACCCCTCGTCGATGTTCCGCAGCCCGTAAACCAGCTCTCCGTACCGCGGCTCAGCCGCGATGACCTGCACCTGCGGCCGGTGCTCGCGCAGGTAGCGGCCGGCTCCCATCAGGGTGCCGGTCGTCCCGAGGCCGGCCACGAAGTGCGTGATCTCCGGCAGGTCTGCGAGCAGCTCCGGACCGGTCCCCTCGTAGTGCGCCAGCGCGTTGCCCTCGTTGCCGTACTGGTAGAGCATCACCCAGTCGGGGTTGCGGGCGGCCAGGTCCTTGGCCACGCGCACGGCCTCGTTGGAGCCCCCGGCGGCCGGGGACGAGATGATCGACGCGCCGTAGGCCTCGAGCAGCTGGCGCCGCTCGGCCGAGGTGTTCTCCGGCATGACGCAGATCAGCCGGTAACCGCGCAGCTTCGCGACCATGGCCAGCGAGATGCCGGTGTTGCCCGAGGTGGGCTCTAGGATCGTCGCGCCGGGGGCCAGCAGGCCTGCCTTCTCGGCCGCGGCGACCATGTAGAACGCCGGCCGGTCCTTCACCGAGCCGGTGGGGTTGCGATCCTCGAGCTTCGCCCACAGGCGCACATCCGGGCCGGGCGACAGCCGCGGCAAGCCCACGAGCGGCGTGCCGCCCAGTGAGTCCAGCAAGGAGTCGTAACGCATCTGGGGGCCAGCCCTACGACGTCCGGCCGGGGCCCGCGGGCGTGGCCGCCGCCGGGCCGGCAGAGGTCAGGCCGGCCATCAGCGCGCGCCGCCCGCGACGGCCGGAAGCACCGTGACGGTGTCGCCGTCGCGCACCGGCGCGCCCAGCCCGCCCAGGAAGCGAACGTCCTCGTCATTGAGGTAGACGTTGACGAAACGGCGCAGCCCGGCGTTGTCCACCAAGCGCTCGCGCAGCCCGCCGTGCCGGGCGTCCAGGTCGGAGAACAGCTCGTCCAGGGTCCCGCCAGACCCCTCGACCGACTTGGCGCCGCCGGTGTAGGTGCGCAGGACGGTCGGGATGCGGACCTCGATGGCCATCAGTTTCGCTCCAGTTGTACGGATTTGATGCGAGTAACTCTCGCGGGTTCCAACCGGCCCCTCAGCCGGATCATTCCAGGCCGGTCACCACGACCGCCTCCTCGGTGACCTCACCGTCGACGATCTTGAACGAGCGGAACTCCGTCTCGTCGTCGTCACGGGTCGATGCCAGGACGTAGTGCGCACCGGGCTCGCTGGCGTAGGAGATATCGGTGCGGGACGGGTAGGCCTGCGTCGCGGTGTGGGAGTGATAGATGACCACCGGCTCCTCGTCGCGGTCATCCATCTCGCGCCAGACGCGCAGCTGCTCCAGGGAGTCGAACCGGTAGAACGTCGGCGAGCGCTCGGCGTTCAGCATCGGGATGAACCGTTCCGGCCGGTCACTGCCGGCCGGCCCGGCGATGACGCCGCAGGCCTCGTCCGGATGATCGGCCCGGGCGTGCGCCACGATTTTCGACTGCAGCTCGGCGCTGATGGTCAGCATGCTGCGAGCCTAGCCAGCTCTCAGCTCAGGGCGCCGACGAGGCTGTCCTGCAGGGCGGCCAGCCACTGGTACACCCCGACATAGGCCGCCCGCGGGTCATCCTCCGGCATCCCGGCCAGCTGGTCCTCGAAGTCGTCGGTCACGCTGAGAATGACGCCGAGGGAGAGCCGGACATCGTTGAGGGCGCGCAGCCAGGCCTGGGCCTCGGGCTCGGAGAGCCGGACGCGGCCGCCGTGGGCCGGGAGCGTGGCCAGGACGGTCTGGGCCGCCGCGACCTTGCCCGATCGCAGGCTCAGCTCGGTGTACCGGCGGAACTCCCCGGACGCCTGCGGGTCGTCGGCGTAGGCGTCGGGCAGCAGCCGGGCCAGGATCGGGTCGGCCGGCAGCTCGGAGTCGTCGGTCAGCCCGAGCTGCGCGGCCAGGTCGTCAGCCGCGGCCCGGTCACCGGCCGGGCCGTCCCGGTCCGCGCCGTCCCGGTCCGCGCCGGGTGCCTCGTCCGCGAGGCCGGGCCGCGCCGAGTCGCCGGGCGAGGCGTCGCCAGACCCCGTCTCAGCCAGCTCTGCCCCGCCGCCGACCAGCTCGGCGACCTGGCTGACCAGGCTGCGGATGATGGCCGCCTCGCCCGCGGCAAAGCGGGCGGTAGCACCGCGTCCCGCCCCGCGGAAACCTGCCAAGTCGCTCTCCGAATCCGCTTCAGGCCCGGCTCTGCCCGGCCCGGGTCATGAGTCGTGGCTCACCGTTGCCCACAGACCGTACCCGTGCAGCGTCTCCGCGTCCCGCTCCATCGCCTCGCGCGCCCCGGAGGAGACCACGGCCTTCCCCTTATGGTGCACGTCCAGCATCAGCTTCTCCGCCTTGGGCTTGGCGTAGCCGAAGACGGTACGGAACACGTACGTGACGTACGACATCAGGTTGACCGGGTCATTCCAGACGATCGTGACCCAGGGCGAGTCGAGGACCGCATCCTGGTCGGTCTCCGGCCGCTGCACTTCAGCTGGTGCGACGCTCACTCGATGTCACCTCCCGCTAGCCTCCTGGTCCCTAGTGTTCCACTTCTGACGAGTACCCAGCCGCGGCCGACTGGCACCTTCCGTAGGCTGCCCTGGTGACCACTCACGCCGGCCCGGCGACCACCGCGCTGCTGACCGATCATTACGAGCTCACCATGCTGCGCGGCGCGCTGCACGGCGGCGTGGCGCAGCGCCGGTCCGTCTTCGAGGTATTCGCCAGGTACCTGCCGCACGGCCGGCGGTACGGCGTGGTGGCCGGCGTCGGGCGACTGCTCGAGGCGCTGGCGGCGTTCCGCTTCAACTCAGGCCAGCTGAGCTTCCTGCGCGAGGCCAAAATCGCCGACGATGCCACCCTGAGCTTCCTGGAGTCCTACCGCTTCGGCGGCGACATCTGGGGCTACGCGGAGGGCGACTGCTACTTCCCCGGCTCGCCGATCCTGGTCGTGGAGGGAAGCTTCGCCGAGGCGGTCATCCTGGAGACGATCGTCCTGTCGGTCCTCAACCATGACTGCGCGGTGGCCGCGGCGGGATCGCGGATGACCATCGCCGCCGGCGAGCGGCCGCTGATCGAGATGGGGTCGCGGCGCACCCACGAGCGCGCCGCGGTGGCCAGCGCCCGGGCCGCCTACATCGCCGGCTTCGCCGCCACCTCCAACCTGCAGGCCGGCTACCAGTACCAGATCCCGACCAGCGGCACCAGCGCGCATGCCTTCACGCTGCTGTTCGACGATGAGCGGGGCGCCTTCCAGGCCCAGGTCAATGCGCTCGGCGCGGGTACCACGCTGCTGGCCGACACCTACGACGTCGCCGCGGCGGTCCGGACCGCCGTGGAGGTCGCCGGCCCGGACCTCGGCGCGGTCCGCATCGACAGCGGCGACCTCGGGGTCGTGGCCAGCGAGGTCCGCGCGCAGCTAGATGCGCTCGGGGCGCGGAAGACCAGGATCATCCTGACTGGAGACCTGGACGAGCACTCGATCGCGGCGCTCGCCGCGGCGCCCGCCGACGGCTACGGGGTCGGGACGTCGCTGGTCATCGGGTCGGGCGCGCCGACGGCGGCGCTGGTCTACAAGCTCGTGGCCCGGGCCGACGGGCCCGGGCCGGGGCCGCTGCGCCCGGTCGCCAAGCGGTCAGTGGGCAAGCCATCGCGCGGTGGCCGCAAGTGGGCCGTGCGGGAACTTGACGCGAACGGCACCGCGGTCGCCGAGCGGGTCACCGACACGCCGCCGGAGCCGGGGCGGGGACGGCCGCTGCTGCAGCTGCTGGTGCGGGGCGGCGAGATCGTCGGCGCCGAGCCGGTCGACGCCGCGCGAGCCCGGCACCGGGCCGCGCTAGCGGAGCTGCCGCGCGAGGCGCGGCAGCTGTCCCGCGGGTATCCGGCGATCCCGACGACGTTCGTGCCGGACCGCGACTAGCCGGTAGAGACCAGCACGAGCCCCGCCAATACCCGCCTCACCGGCACCCGCCCCACTAGCACGGGCCGCGATAACGTGACGATATGCGGGCATTGGTGATCGTCGACGTGCAGAACGACTTCTGCGAGGGCGGCTCGCTGGCCGTGGCCGGCGGGGCCGCCGTGGCCCGGGCCAGCACGGCCTACCTGGCCAGCCCGCTCGCCAGCGGGTACGCCTGCGTGGTGGCGACCCAGGACTACCACGTCGACCCCGGCGAGCATTTCTCCGCCGAGCCCGATTTTGACCGGACCTGGCCGGTGCACTGTGCCGCCGGGACGCCCGGCGCCGCGTTCCATCCGGACCTGGACACCAGCCGGATCGACGAGGTCTTCCGCAAGGGTGCCTACACGGCCGCCTACAGCGGCTTTGAGGCCGTGGACCCGGACGGAACGGCGCTGGGCCAGTGGCTGGCCGGGCGCGGGATCACGGCCATCGACGTCATCGGCATTGCCACGGACTACTGCGTGCGCGCCACCGCCCTGGACGGCGCGCGCGCCGGGCTGGAGACCCGCGTGCTGCTCGGCCTCACGGCAGCAGTAGACCCCGGCACCACCCTGGCCGCTATCCACGGGCTGCGCGGGGCCGGCGTGCGGGTGACCTGCACCCCGCTCACCACTAGCTCCCGCCGGGACGACGGCCTGCCGCCGCCCGCCGCGGGCGGCAGCTAATCCTCGTCGCCGCCCTCGGGAAGCGACTCGTAGATCTCCTTGCACTCCGGGCACACCGGGAAGCGCTTGGGATCGCGGCTCGGTACCCAGACCTTGCCGCACAGCGCGACTACCGGGGTGCCGCTGACCGCGCTGTCGACGATCTTGTCCTTCTGGACATAGTGCGCAAAGCGCTCATGATCGCCGTCACCGTGGGAGAGATCGGGCCGGATGTCGGTCTCCTGGCGAGTATCACTGCCAGGCAGGACTTCTGTGCTCACAAGCGAAGAGTTTACCCTCGCTGTTTAGTTCAGCACCGGATCATCGGGATAGGTCGCCACCAGGGCCAGGTCACCGCCCTGCCGGCGAAGCACGGCCGGCCACAGCCGCTCGGGCTCGGTGATGAACGCGTCCGCGGGCTCACCGGCCAGCACGTACCAGGCACCCTGCTCGATCTCGGCGCGCAATTGCCCCGCTCCCCAGCCGGCATACCCGGCGAAGACCCGGAACGAGCTGATCCCCTCGGCCAGCAGCTCGGGAGGCGCCTCAAGATCGACCAGGCCGACCCTGGCCATCAGCGGCGAGCCATCCAGGGACCGCCAGCCCAGCGGCTCGTCCTCGCCGCGTGCCAGCGCCAGGGCCAGGGCGCTGTTGGGTGAGACGGGACCGCCGCGGAACACCACCGGGGGCCCGGTGACGAGCTCAGTCCAGGCCTCCAGGACCTGGCCCAGAGGAACCTCGGTGGGCCGGTTCAGCACCACCCCGAGAGTGCCCTCGTCCGGGTCATCCTCGACGATCAGGATGACGGTGCGCCGGAAATTGGGGTCACCGAGCAGCGGCGTGGCAGCCAGGAGCCGCCCGCTGAGGGATTCATCCTCCATGGGCCCATGATGCGCCAGGCAGCCTGACGATGGCAGCCCGACCCGGCAGCGCAACCGCGATCGCCTGAGCGGCTTGCGGCGGGAAGCCACAGCGGCCCGCGCGACGTACCCTGCAAGGGTGTCGACGGGAATGAGCGCGGCGCCTGAGGCCACCACGGGGCCTATCACCACGGGGCCTACCACCACGGGGCCTACCACCACGGGCCAGCCCATCGAGCCCGATATCGACGTGGCCCGGCTGCGCGCGGCCATCCTGCGGCTGTCCCGACACCTGCGCAAGCACGACCTGGCCGCCCTGACGCCGACCCAGGTGTCCGCGCTCGCCACCGTGGCCCGCGACGGCCCGCTCCGGCTGGGCGACCTGGCCGCCGCCGAGCGGATCGCGCCCTCCACGCTGACCCGGCTCGTCAGCGCGCTGGAGGAGCGCGGCTACCTGGAACGCGCCGCCGTCCGCGGCGACGCGCGGGCGTGGCTGGTATCGGTCACCGAGAGCGGCACGGCGGTGCTGAACCGGATTCGCCAGGAGACGACCACCCTGCTCACCGAGAACCTGCTCCTGCTGCCCCGCGATCAGCTCGAGGCGCTGGCCGCCGCGCTCCCGGCGCTGGAGCACCTGTCGGACGCGGCGCCCGCGGTCACGGCAGCGCCGAAGGAGCCGCGCCGGCCGTAGCGGCCAGGCGGCCGGGCGAGCCCTAGAACAGCAGGCTGGACAGGGTCGCCCTGGCCTTGGTCACCCGCGGATCCCGGGGCGGGAAGACCTCGAACAGGCGAAGCAGGTGCGTCCTGGCCGCGTCCCGCTCCGCGCCCGAGGTCCGCCGGACGACGTCCAGCAGCCGGGCAAAGGCGGCGTCGATCCGGCCGGTGGCCAGGTCGACATCGGCCGCCCTGGCCTGCGCCTCGACGTCATCGGGATGGTCAGTGGCCTCCTGCCGCACGCTGGCCTGGTCGTAGGAGCTAACCCGGCGCAGCAGGTCGACCTGGCCCAGGCCCATGGTGGCCAGCGGGTGGTCGGGCGTGGCGGCCAGGACCTTCTCGAACGCCCGGGCGGCACCGTCCAGGTCGCCGCGCTCCATGGCGTCCTGCGCCTCGGCGAACGCCGGGTCGGCCAGGGCGCCGTTCGGGTCACCGGGGGCGCCCATCCCGCCGGGCTGGCCAGGCTGACCGGGGCCGGGCTGACCGGGAGGGCCCTGGGCCGCGGCCTGCGGGCCGCCGTTCGGGCTGCCGGGCGCCGCGCCGGGCTGGAGGCCGAGCTGCTGAGCGACCTGCATGACCTGGCCGAGCCAGTCGCGAACCTGCGGCTCGGGCATGGCCCCGAGAAAGCCGTCGGCGACCTGCCCGGCGACCACGGCTACCACCATCGGGATGCTCTGGACCTGCAGCGCCGCGCTGAGCTGGGGGTTGGCGTCGACGTCGACCTTGGCCAGGATCCAGGCACCGTCCGCCTCAGTGGCCAGCTTCTCGAGTATCGGCCCGAGTTGCTTGCACGGGCCGCACCACTCGGCCCACAGGTCCACGATGACCGGGACCGCGGCGGACCGGGCGACGACCTCGGCGTTGAACGTCTCGTCGGTGACCTCGATGATCGTGGCTGCCGGTGCGCCCGCCGGTCCGCCGGCGGCCGGGCCCTGGGCCGGCCGCTGCCTGCGCTGCGCCGCGGCCTGCCGGGCGCCCAGATCGACGGCGCCCTGGAGGGAGAAACCCTGTGGAGGCTGCATAACTCCATCCTGCCCCATGGCCGCTCAGGCCCGCACCACAGGCTGCCGCGGGGCGGGCTGGGCCGGCGGGTCCGGTCCGTTATCAGGGGAAAGTCAGAACGCGGGGGCTTCGGCGTATCCGCCCCACTCGGTGCGCAGCGCGCCGCAGATCTCGCCCAGCGTCGCCTCGGCGCTGGCCGCGGCGATCATCGGGGGAATCATGTTCTCGCCCGAGCGGGCCGCGGCCAGGAGCGCGGCCAGCGCGGCCGACACGGCGCCGGCGTCACGGCCGTCCCGCCTGCCCGCCAGCGCGCGGACCTGCTCGACCTCGACCTCGTGGCTCACCCGCATGATCTCCACCGGCTTCTCCACGGTCTGCGTGTGGCAGTTCACCCCGACCACGCGCTTGTCGCCCTTCTCGAGCTTGCGCTGGTAGTCGAATGAGGCCTCGGCGATCTCGGCCATGAACCAGCCGTCCTCGATGCCCGCCAGGATGCCGCCGGTCATCGAGCCGTCGGGGCTCATCGCCCGGATCTTGGCGAAGGTGGCCTCGGCCTCGGCCTCGAGCCGGTCGGTGAGCGCCTCCAGGTACCAGGAGCCGCCGAGGGGGTCGGCGACGTTGGCGACGCCGGTCTCTTCCATGATCACCTGCTGGGTCCGCACCGCGATCTCGGCCGCCTTCTCGCTCGGCAGCGCCAGCACCTCATCGAGCGCGTTGGTGTGCAGCGAGTTGGTGCCGCCGAGCACGGCGGCCAGCGCCTCGACGGCGGTGCGCACGATGTTGTTGTCGGGCTGCTGCGCGGTCAGCGAGACCCCGGCGGTCTGGGTGTGGAAGCGCAGCCACTGGGCCCGCTGCGTGCGCGCGCCGTAGACGTCGCGCAGCCACCGGGCCCAGATCCGGCGAGCCGCACGGAACTTGGCGACCTCCTCGAAGAAGTCGATGTGCGCGTCGAAGAAGAACGACAGGCCGGGCGCGAATGCCTCGATGTCCAGGCCCCGGGACAGACCGAGCTCCACGTAGCCGAACCCGTCCGCCAGCGTGAACGCCAGCTCCTGCGCCGCTGTCGACCCGGCCTCGCGGATGTGGTAACCCGACACCGACAGCGGCTTGTAGTCGGGAATCTCGCTGGCGCAGTACTCCATGAGGTCGCCGATCAGCCGCAGGTGCGGCTGCGGCGGGAAGAGCCACTCCTTCTGCGCGATGTACTCCTTGAAGATGTCAGTCTGCAGGGTGCCGTTGAGCTTGCCGATGTCGGCCCCCTGCCGCCGGGCCGCCGCCAGGTACATGCAGAAGACCGGCACGGCAGGCCCGCTGATCGTCATCGAGGTGGTGACGTCGGCGAGCGGGATGCCGGCGAACAGGGTGTCCATGTCCAGCGCCGAGTCGATCGCCACGCCGCAGTGGCCGACCTCGCCGAGCGAGCGCGGGTCGTCGGAGTCCCGGCCCATCAGCGTCGGCATGTCGAAGGCCACCGACAGCCCGCCGCCGCCCGCATCGAGCAGCATCTTGTACCGCTCGTTGGTCTGGGTCGCGTTGCCGAACCCCGAGAACTGCCGGATCGTCCAGGCCCGGCCCCGGTAGCCGCCGGGATACAGGCCGCGGGTGAACGGAAACTCCCCCGGCCAGCCGATCCGCTCGAAGCCGGGCACCACCCCGCCGTCGGGCGGCCCGTAGACCGGGTCCACCTCCAGGCCGGACAAAGTGGTGAAGTCGGCACCCCGCTGCCGGGAGGCGTCATAACGGCGCTGCCATCGCTCCCGCCCGTCATCGGGCCCGGCCGGGCCGGGCGCGGGCTGGGCTTGCTGGCTGTCCACGAGGCACCTCCGGCTCATGGGGCGCCGGCCTGTCACCGCACCGGCGTCCGCGTCGGCGAATTAGTAGGACGTCCTACTATCCGTCTCTGCCAGGGTACGCGCGTCCGGTGCCGTCGGCCGATTCCAGTTTGCTCCAACCGCGGCGGCCGCTGCGGCGTCCCAAGAGATGGCTGGGTCCTCCCGGGGGCCCGGGCGCCGGGGGGTCAGCGCGAAACGGCTCAGGGACGCGGCGGGAAATGTGGTAGAACCGATGCGATATCGCAGCGACATGGGGTGCACCGCGGTTCTTGGCGACGCCGGGGCCGCGGTGGTGTCCTGGCCGGCGGCTAGTCAAGGGAGCGCGGTGGCGGTCAGGCTCCGGACAGCTGACCGTGAGGCGGCGGAGGAGCTCTTCAACGCGTGCTACCCGCGGCTCGCGGGCTGGGTCCGGCGCCTGGTGGATGACGACGAGACGGCCCATGAGATCGCCTCGGAGGCGTTCACTCGCCTGCTCGCCCGCTGGTCCACGCTGGACAGCCCGCAGAGCTACCTCTACATGATCGCGACCAACCTCGTGAAGGATCACTGGCGCAAGTCGGGCCGGGAGCGGCGCGCGATCCGCACCATGACTGCGGGGGCCACGGCCGATCCCGCCTATCATCCTGCGCAGGATGTGGACGTGCGCGCACTGATCGAGGTGCTGCCGGTCCGGCAGCGCAGCGCGTTCCTGCTGCACTACTACGGGGGCTTCGGCGTGCGTGAGGTGGCGAGCATGCTGGGAAGCCCGGAGGGAACCGTGAAGGCCGACCTGCACCACGCGCGGGCCCGGCTGAAGGCGGCGCTGGGAGATACCCCGTGACCGAGCCGCGCGACGAGATCGACAACTGGCTCCGCCACGAGGTGGAGCCGCTGCCCCCGCCGCCGGGGGCCTTCGAACGGGTGCACCGCCGGGCCAGGCGCCGGAAGCTGAATCAGGCGCTGCTGGCGAGCGCCGGGGCGGTCGTGGTGATCGCCGGGGCGGCCCTGGTCCCTACGCTCGGCTCCGGGCTGCTGACGGGCGGGAGCAGCAGGCCGGCCCCGGCCGCGGCGGCCTCTTCCCCGCGCCCGACCGTCACGGTCACGGTCACGCCGAAGGTGGCCAGCAGCGCTCCCACGGTGTCCGCGACGGGTTCGCCGAGCGTCCAGCCGCCATCGTCGACCGGGCTGTCCACCAGCATGTCCGGGGCTCCGGCGCCGGCTCATTTTCAGCCGAGCTCGATCACCATGATCGGGAGCGTCGGGGCGGTGATCGGCCAGGCGGGCACGCCCGGGCACTGCGGGCCGCCGAAACCCGACGACTGCACGTCGCTGGCTGGTACCTCCAACTACGGCCAGACCTGGCATGGCGTGAGCGCACCGGTGACCGGCGTCCCGCACGACTCGACCGGGGCCAGCCAGCTGCGCTTCCTGAACCTGCAGGACGGCTGGGCCTTCGGGCCCGCGTTGTGGGTCACCAGCAGCGGGGGGCGCCACTGGCAGCCCGAGGACACGTTCGGCCTGCGGGTGACCGGCCTGGAGACCGCCGGCGACCGGGCGTTCGCCGTGCTGGCCAGCTGCCAGTCCGTCGGCGCTTCCTACACCGCGCAGTGCTCAAGCTTCAATCTCTACTCTTCCGTCGCCGGCAGCACGACCTGGCAGCCAGTCTCGCTGCCCAACATGCCCCCGGGCGCGATGACCGCGGCGGGCCAGGCGTCCTCGGCCAGCCTGGCCATCAGCGGGAACACCGGCTACCTGCTCGCCCCGTCGGGTGACATTTTCTCCGGGTCCGTGGCTGGCGGCGCCTGGACCTACGTCGGGCGGGCGCCCTGTCCTCCCGGGGACGCCTCGTACAGCGGGGCGCCGCTGGGCGCGCAACTAGCCGTCGACGGCACCAGGGTCCTGCTGAATTGCGCCACTGGCAACGGCAGCGGCGCCCTCACCGGCGTCTCGGTCCAGCCCAAGCGGCTCTATCAGTCGGCGGGCGGCAAGGGATGGGCCAAGATCAGCCAGCCGCCCACGGCCGGCGTCGCCATGTCGCTGGCCACCACCAGCTCGGGGCACGTCGTGCTGGCCACCACGGCGGGCATCGACTACTCGCCGGATGGCACGACCTGGCGGCCCGCCACCTTCACCGGCGGGGTACCGCCGGGCGGATTCAGCTACGTGGGCATGACCACTGATACCAAGGGCGTCGCGCTGCCGGCCGATTCCGGGCTCGGCGAGGTGCTCATCACCAATGACGGCGGCCAGACCTGGACGACGTTCCTGATCTCCGGCTAGCCGGACCGGCGATGTAGCTCGCCGGGGCGGGGCGGTGCGCCCGGCTCAGCGCGGGGAGTCGTCGGTGAAGTCGCCGGCCGCTACCCGCAGCCCGCGCAAGATCGCGGAGATCTCCTCTAGCTGTGCCTCGCCGTAGCCGCTCATGCCGAACTCGGCGGCCATCAGGTCCGCCGTGGCCCGGGTCATCACGTCCCGCCCGGCCTGGGTGATCTCGGCCAGGGTCCCCCGGCCGTCCTCCGGGTTGGGCTTGCGGACCACCAGTCCCTGCTGCTCGAGCCGGTCGATGGTGTTGGTCACGCTGGTCGGGTGGACCATCAGCCGCTGGCCGATCAGCCGCATCGGCAGTGCTCCCGCGCGGCTGAAGCTGAGCAGCACCAGGGCCTCGTACCGCGCGAACGTCAGTCCGTAGGGCCGTAGCAGGCCATCCAGCTCGGCCAGCAAGATCTGCTGGACCCGCATGATCGCCGTTACTGCCGCCATGGCCCGGGCGTCGCCGAACCGGCTCTCCCAGATCTGCGCCGCGCGCGCGATGGGGTCGAAGGGAAGATCAAGCGGCTTGGCCACAGCCACAAGGTACCGGGACCTCCGCCCGCCGGCCCGGACAGCTCCAGGGATCGGCCGGTAACCGGGCGGTAACCGCCCGGCGCGCCTGCGCTCCGGTGTGGTTACAGAACGTTATATTGCCTGCTTGAGAGCCATGTGACCACACAAAGTCGGGGGATAATGTGGGTCCTGTTCCTGTGCTGTGCCCATGACCGCCGTGCTGGCCGCCGGCGTAGGAGCGCGGCGCGGCTGGGCCTGGCCCCTCCGGGCGGCGAGCTTTCGCCTGGAGTCACCGCTGACCGGCCAGCCCGCGCTCGGCATCCTGGTCGCCCAGCGCAGCTTGCTCGCGCAGGACTATCCGATGGCGGAGATCGGCCTCGGGGCGCAGCGCGGCGGGCCGGGGCCGCGCGGCGGGCTGGGGCAGCGCAGCGCGGCGACCGCCGTCATCGACCTGCTGGCCGGGCTCGTCTCGCCCAGCTACGGCGAGCTGCGGGTCCTGGGCGAGGACATGCGGACTGAGCGCGGCCGGGCCGCGGCCCGGGCGCGGATCGGGGTCGTCCGCCGCGGCGGCCGGCCCCGGCCGGGGGTCCGGATCCGCGGGCTGGTCGAGCACGCCGCCCGGCGCACCGGGCTGCCGCGGCGGGATCGGAACCTGCTGGCGGCGGCCATCCTGGACCGGCTGTCGCTGCTCCCCTGGGCCGACGTGCCGCTGCGCGCTGTGCCTGAGCCCATCGCCAGGCGGGCCAGGCTGGCCGCGGCCGCGGTGCACCAGCCCGAGCTGCTGCTGATCGATGGCCTGCTCGACGGCCTGTCCCCGGCCGACGCGGCGGTGCTCGCCGCGTGCATCCGCGACATCGGCCGGGACACCGGCGTCGTCGCCGCCGGCGACGACGCGGACTCGCTGACTCTCAGCTGCGGCGAGGTACTCACCCTGGCCGACGGCATCCTGGTCAGCTGACTCGGCCTGGCTGAGTACCCGCGGCCCAGAGCCGCGGTCCCGCGCGGCAAGTAGGCTGCCTGGGTGGATTGGAGCCTGCTCGCATGCGGACGATCCGGACATGTGACCTACGCCCCGGCTGAGCCGGAACTGCGAGAGCAGCTGCGCAGCCAGACCGCGACGGGCGAGGCCTGGCGCTGCCTGCGCTGCGGCACCTTCATCGCGGGCGAGCCGGACCAGTCCGGCCCGGCCCGGGACGCCCCGTCCGTGCGCCGCGGCAGCCAGGTGCGCAGCGCGTTCATCCTGCGCGTGTTCGCCGTCGAGCGCTTCCTGCGCGGGCTGGTGTTCCTCGGGCTGTCGTACGCGCTGTGGCGGTTCAGGTACGCGCGGCGGTCCGTCGATGCCGTCTACGACCGCGAGCAGCCGATGGTCCGGTCGCTGTTTCGCCAGCTCGGCTTCAACATCGATCACTCCAAGCTGTTCGGACTGATCCAGCATGCGCTGGACCTCAGCCCCGGCTGGATCACCCTGCTGGCGGCCGGGCTCGCGCTGTACTCCATCATCGTCATGATCGAGGGGACCGGCCTGTGGCTGGTCCGGCGCTGGGGCGAGTACTTCGCCATGGTGGCGACATCGCTCGGCATGCCGCTGGAGATCTATGACCTGGCCAGAAGGTTCACCATTACCACCCTGGTCCTGTTCGCCATCAACCTCGCGCTGGTCCTGTACCTGGTGTTCACCAAGCGGCTGCTCGGGGTCCGCGGCGGCAAGCCGGCCTACGAGGCGCGGCTGCGCAGCGAGTCGGTCCTGGAGGCAGCGGTAACAGCGGCCGGCCTGGCCGACGGGACCGGGTCGGCTTGCGAGGCCGAGGTGGCACGAAAGGTCGCCGCAACGGCTGAGACCGGCGCAGGCGAGGTTCACGTTGCTCGCGGGGCTAGAAGGGCAGGCGAGACCGGTGATGCCCGCGTGGCCGGTGAGGTCGGTGAAGCCGGAGAGGATAATGGGGCTGAGGCGTCCAGCACGCTGCCCGCTCCATCGTGATCGCGGCTATCTGCCGCCGGAATGAGCTGAACCAATGTCATCGACGTGCATTTCCTGCTGAAACAACGTCAGTAGCCGCACGTTCATGACGCTCGCAGCAGCTACGGGACGACGGGAGCGGCCATTTGCTGCTGTTCCAGCGGCTAGTGCTGTTCTAGCGGCACTGTGACGATCTCCCAACGACGTGACTGGGCCGCGGCTGTCGTCCCAGCAGCAGTAGAGGTCCCCCCATGACGCTGGGACCGGCCGAGCAACGATCTGCGGGGGCGGCTGAGGGCTCAGGTGATCCATGGGACCTGTGGGGCTGAGGCATCGTG
>JGI20205J14842_1000056_pt1 | contig 25557 bp, 18 predicted proteins | sample NGESurshal092012_2_FD_14842 | JGI IMG/M metagenome (IMG submission 14842) | reverse complement strand
TGCCTTTGTGGCAAAAATTTCAGGCAAAGCCCACACAACATTACCACCGCCAAAGGCGGTGGCTTTCTAAGGTGGAGTAAATTGGTTTTTGTTTCTATAAATGCCTGAAAGAAAAAAAGCAAATAGAAACCTCAACTATTTCTTTATTTACTGGCCAGGTGAACTTAGGACCAAATAAAAATTAAAAGAATTTCCCTTTAATGAAATTTTTATCCGCCTCTTAAACAAACTATTGATTATTTTTATTTTAAAATTCACCAGTAAACAATATTTTTTATGAACACGTCACGTCGCACATTTATTAAAAACAGCAGTCTTACTATCGCCGGAGCTTCATTAATTCCCGCAATTTTAAAAGCAAAAAAACCAGAAATTATTGTGGGTATTCAATTATATACTATAAGAGATGATATGAAAAGTGATCCGGAGGGCACTTTGAAAAAACTGGCGGCAATGGGCTATAGATATGTGGAAGCTGCAGGATATGCCGACAGAAAATTTTATGGATATTCCATTCCTGATTTCAGAAAACTTTTAAAAGAAACAGGACTAAAAATGGAGAGTGGCCACTCTTCTCTCACTTCAAGGCAATGGGATAATACGACCAATGATTTTACTGATGAATGGAAACATACTATAGAAGATGCCGCCGCAATAGGTATGAAATACCTGATAAGTCCCGGCGTGGATGAAAGTCTTTGCCAAAACATGGACGGGTTCAAACATTATATGGACATGTTCAATAAAACCGGGGAACTATGTAAAAAATCAGGAATGCATTTTGCCTTCCACAATGAAAATTATGGATTCAATCACAGCATCGATGGCAAATTGATTTATGATCTCATTCTCCAGACAACTAACAAGAATTTAGTGTGGCAGCAAATGGATATCGGCAATATGTATGAGCCAGGTGGAAGACCTTTGCATTTTTTGAAAAAATATCCCGGAAGATTTTTTTCGATGCATGTAAAAGATGAAATGAAAAGGGATTCACGTGGGCCAGATGGAAACTTTTATGAAAGTACCATACTCGGCAAAGGCGTAATGCCTGTAAAAGAAATTATTGATTATGCACGGAAAACAGGATCCAGGTATTTTATAATTGAACAGGAACAATACCAGGATAAAACACCTTTGGAATGTGCCGCAGAAGATCTAAAAGTTATGAAAAGCTGGGGATTTTATTAAGCATAAATATTCTAAAACAGGAATTTGAATTATTTGTTTCCCTGCTGTGAGACCAATTTGTTTACTACATCCTGTTAAGAAATTATTTTTTTTCAGGTTGCAATGTGTATATGATCGGTTGCACCCTGTAAGCATTCACAGGTTGATTATATAGTACTGCATTTTTCCATGACGGGCTGTTTGCAATTACCTGCAAGGCGTCATTATCTACATTTTTATACCCGGAGGAAGCAAGAATTTTTGGAGTAATAACTTCACCGTTTTCATCAACTATAAATTCAACCTTCACAGTCACTGTAACCTCTTCTTTTCCTTTTGCAGGAAAATCTTTTGTTGCGCTCTTATTGATATAAGATGTCCAGGCTTTTTGTCCACCTTTGAATTCAGCCTCGCGTTGAAAAATGTAATTCTTAATTTTTTTTCCTGACTCATCATATCCTTCAACTGTTCCTTCTTTTTTATTGTCAGGTAAAAAATAGTGCATTGCCAATTGGCCATTGGGATAATAATGATATGAATATTTCAACTCATTATTTTCAAAAGAAGAGGAATCTTCCAAATGTCCATTTTTAGAATACAATAACTGTATTCCTATTGGAGACTTCATTAAAGTATCGGCATAAACAGATTTGCCCCTTACTTTTTGAGTGTTTATCCAATAGGAAGTACAACTATAATTCGATCCCTCTTTTATAAATTCAGCATAATACGCTGCTTTCTCTTTTGAGGTTTCCATCCAGCCTTCAGTATAATATTTAATTATTTTGGCTTGCGCATTTGCAGTCATGAATGAAATAGTAAGAAGGCCAAAAAAAATTCTTTTCATTGTAAAAAAATTAAGGAAAATGTTTAAAAATGAGTTTTGATAATTGAATAAAGAAATACGAAAATAAATAATTATGGCAGGAAAGTCTTTTAATTGTCCATGTTTTAATTTTAATATCAACCAGGAATTGAATTGCGACTGTTTTCACTCATTGGTTTAAACAAAGAAAGTTTAGTTTTACCGGTATAATATTTCTTCCTTTATGATTTCTTTAAAAAGCGTTTATCTATCTCTGTTATCTTTTCTGCCGTTAGTCTGTATAGCTCAGCAAAGCGGCATCAGAAACAACTATACAACTGCTGAAGGAGTGCCACACCTTAAGATTGAAAGAAAAATGATTTATCAACCTGATACTGCATGGATGTATTCTCATCACGCTTCAATTACCCATTTCAAAAATAAATTTATCGCTGTGTGGAGTAATGGCATGAAAGATGAAGATCACCCGGGACAGCGGGTCGTATTTGCCACATCAACAGATTTTTTTCATTGGTCGAAACCTAAGACACTGGCCATTCCTTCAGTTTACAATGGAGATACGCTGAATGTATTGACAGCAGCGGGTTTTCACCAGTTTAATGATACCCTCGTAGCCTATTATGGCGAATATTCTCCTTTCAAGACTCACACGCACTTATGGGCAAAAATTTCAACTGACGGCGAATATTGGAGTCATGAAATCAACATGAATGTGCCGGTAAATCCCAACCAGGGACCCGAAAGAATTGCAAGTGGCAGGCTTATTATCTGTGGTAATTTTACCTTTCCCTATACTGATGATTACCGTGGATTAAGTGGATGGACCATGACCAGTTTTTATGCAGACAGTTTATACAAAGAGGATAACCCTGGTACATTTTATGCGCCTGCTGAAAAAAATAATTTACCACCCTTATGTGAAGGATCCTTCTTTCAAACAGATGATGGAATTATTCATACTCTGCTTCGCGTAACAGGTAAGGGATGGAAGGGCAGGCTTTGGCTTACGCAAAGCAAAGACAATGGAATGCATTGGTCATTCCCGGTTGAAACCAATTTTTCAGATAACGACAGCAAATTTCATTTCGGACGTTTGCCGGATAAAAGGTTTTATTATGTGGGTATCCCCGACACATTACATCATTATGCAAGAACACCTTTGGTGTTATCTCTTTCAAAAGATGGAAAGCTTTTTGGCGAAAATTATATCATTGCAGATGAACTCTACACTTTAAAGAAAGAAGGACTTTATAAAGGCGGCCAGTATGGCTATCCGCACTCGATCATTTATAAAGATTATATGTATGTAATCATATCAAGACAAAAAGAAGCCATTGAAGTGATCCGTTTCAAATTGAACCAGTTAAAATAATTTTCTTATTAAACAGGTTGCCATTATTACAAAATTGTTTGCAAATTATAAAAGCCCATGAAAATGGGCTTTTATAATTAAGTTGGTATTTAGGTGCCCAGAACAGGAATCGAACCTGCACATCCTTGCGAACGACAGATTTTGAGTCTGTTGCGTCTACCAATTCCGCCATCTGGGCAAAAGCAATTATGAATTCAGAATTATAAATTAAAAATTCATTTTCGGGTGGCAATATTACACATTCTATTGAATCTGTCCAAAACGAATTTCCTATAAAATCAATGTGAGTGTTATAATGTAAATTGCCATTTTTAAAATATGAGTTGATGTTGAAAATTGGACTAATAAGGGAAGGCAAAATTCCATCCGATAACCGTGTAGCGCTTACTCCGCATCAATGTAAATGGATGCTGGGAAATAAAAATATTTCTATTATTGTTCAGCATTCCGAAACCCGATGCTATTCTGATACCGAATATAAAAAGGTGGGAATAGAAGTGAATGAAGATATCAGTGAATGTGATATTTTTTTAGGAATAAAAGAAGTGCCCGCAGATATGCTCATTCCCGGAAAGATCTACTTCTTTTTCTCGCACACAAGGAAATTGCAATCGTACAATCAAAAATTAATACAGGCAATTGTCAGAAAAAAAATTACACTAATAGATTATGAATGCCTCGAACATGAAGATGGCACAAGACTGATAGGTTTTGGTTTCTTTGCCGGAGTGGTTGGCGCTCACAATGGAATGATGGCGTATGGGAACCGTACAGGAACCTTTCACTTAGACAGGGTTTATAAAAAGAAAAATTTTGAACAATTGATCCATACCTATTTTGGGCTAAAACTTCCGCTTTTGAAAATTGCAGTAACCGGCAGTGGCAGAGTAGCACATGGGATTTTGGAAATTATGAACCTGATGGAAATTCATGAAGCGGAACCCGATGAATATAANACGGCACGGTTTACCTACCCGGTATATGTACATTTAAAAGGCGAAAACCTCTATCGGAATAAAGTAACGGGTAGGTATAGCCGAAACGAATTCCATGAACATCCCGAAAGATATGAATGTCTATTTAAGAATTATATTTCAGAGACTGATATATTATTGAATGGGGTGTATTGGGAATTCAATACGCCTCGCCTGTTCGCGATGGAAGATATTAAGGATACCCATTTCAGAATTAAAACTATTTCGGATATTTCCGATGATAAAAATGGATCTGTTCCTGTTAATTTAGGTGATAATACGATGGAAGAACCGGTTTATGGAGTTGATAGATTGACTGGAACCCGCACCCTACCCTACCTCGAAAACTCAATAGATATCATGGCTGTAGGCAATTTGCCTAATGAACTACCCAGGGATGCTTCAAGATATTTTGGAGAACAATTAATGAAATTTATCCTGGATGGCCTTATCTCGGGCGACTCAAAAATAATAGAAGATGCTACGATTGTAAAAGACGGGAAGNTGACTAAGAACTTTGAATATATGAAAGAATACGCCGGCATAATTGATAATTGATGATCTGGGAGTTTGTATCATAGCCCATTTTTAAAATAATAATCTTTCAATAAAAGATGAAATGCATCAGTATAATTTCCTTCCTCATTGTTTATGATTAGTTCGTTGGAGGATTGCATATCAAGCTGCTTCATTGAGCCACCGGATTTAAAATGAGCTCCATTGGAGATTACAGATTTATGTTTTGTACCAAAAAATAAAATAACCCTGAAATAAGAATGTTTAGAAGTTTGTTTTACCAGTAATTCTTCTTTTAAATAAAAATTATTTTCAAAAGCAATGGTTTTAAAATAGTCCATCCGGTGAAAAGGTATGAGCACAGCAAAATCACCAGTCTCCCTGATATTATTTTTCACAGATTGAAGAAGTTCAGAAAAAGTCAAGCCATCATGATGCTTTGCGAGGTTCCTGTTTTTGTCTGCAGACCTTAGATCATTTTCAAAAAATGGTGGATTAGAAATGATGAGATCATATTTTAAAGCACCTCTCCAAGCTTTTATATCAGCATGAAATGCCTGTAATTGCTGATTCCATGGTGATGACATAAAATTCTCTTTAGATTGAAGAAAGGAATTTTTGTCAATTTCTACTGCATCAATTATTGATCTTGATTTTTGCGCGATCATCAGGCCCAACAATCCGGTACCGGATCCAATATCTAAAATATTTTTTGGCTTTATAATTTTCTTTTCAATTTTATCGGCTACCCAGGCGCCAAACAAACAGGAATCCGTGCATACTTTCATGCTGCTTTTATCCTGGTTGATCTTGAATTGTTTGAATTGAAAATATGTGTTAGGCAAGGTGGATGGTTGAATGTTAGTTTGCTCAATTTGTATTCCATCAAGCAGTTCGCGCAGACGGTACGACAGAAAAATCTGAAAACCTTTCATCCAGGTATTTATAATAAGCAGTGATCGCTATCATAGCCGCGTTGTCTGTGCAATATTCAAATGCAGGAATGTAGGTATTCCATCCTTCTTCTTTACCCGTAATTTCAAAAGCATTACGTAATCCGCTGTTGGCGCTCACGCCGCCTGCAATACAGACTTCCGTGATGCCAGTTTGCTTTGATGCCTTCTTTAATTTATTTAATAAAACAGATACTATCCGTGATTGAATAGAAGCGCAGATATCAGGTAAATTTTCTTCTATAAAATTTTCATTCTTTATTTTTTCATCACGAATAAAATAAAGAAATGAAGTTTTCAGCCCGCTGAAACTAAAATCCAAACCATCAATTCTGGGTTCAGGAAATTTATATTTATTTGGCTCTCCCTGTTTCGAGTATTTATCAATCAATGGGCCACCAGGATAGGGAAGCCCCAATATTTTGGCAGATTTATCAAACGCTTCACCGGCCGCATCGTCAAGTGTTTGACCGATCACTTTTTGGTTTAAAGGAGATTCGCATAAAACAATTTGTGTGTGGCCGCCGCTAACGGTAAGACACAAAAATGGAAAGGAAGGAATTTTATTTTCCTCATTACTTTTTTGGATTAAATTGGCCAATACATGCGCCTGCATGTGATGTACTGCTATCAATGGTTTATTAAAAGCTAATGCAAGCGATTTTGTGAACTCGGTTCCCACCAGTAAAGCGCCGATCAATCCCGGTGATTGTGTAAAAGCAAATGCATTGATGTCTTTTAATTCAACGCCAGCGGTTTTTAACGCCTGGTCCACTACAGGAACGATTGCTTGCAAATGTGCCCTGGAAGCAAGTTCCGGCACCACGCCTCCGTATTGTTCATGAATTTTTTGATTGAAAATAATATTACTTAATATAATTCCGTTTCTGCAAACTGACGCTGCTGTTTCATCGCATGAGGATTCTATAGCAAGTATTTGAATCATAGATTGCAAAGTTAATTGATTTGATTGCATTGAGATTTGGACAGATTTAAAGACGAAAAAATAATGAAGCTATTTGTAAAAGGAATCTTAAGATCTTATGGCCACCACAGGATCCATTCGTGATGCAATTAATGCGGGGATAATGCCAGATAAAATGCCAATAATCACACAAATAGAAATCGCTAAAGCAAGGATACCTGTTGAAATGAAAACAGGGAAATTGAAAAGATTAGTAAGGATAAGAGTAAGTGCATAAACCAGGATCAGACCAATGATACCGCCCATAATGCAGATGGTAGCAGCTTCCAATAAAAATTCAGAAAGGATGCTTCTTCTTTTTGCGCCAATTGCTTTTTTGAGGCCTATCATAGGAGTACGCTCTTTTACGGTTACAAACATGATATTAGCAATACCAAATGCACCAACAATAAGACTTAATATCCCAATAGCCCATCCACCGAGATTAATACTTGAAAAAAGAGAACTTACCTGGTCGCTGAAACTTGTAATCTGGTTAATTGAAAAATTATCTACTTGCTTTGGACTTAGTTTTCGAATAGACCGCATTACTCCTTCCAGTTCATCTGCAAGCGCTGCAGAACTTACATTTGCTTTCCCTTTTACAATAATTTTTGGGCTGCTGTTTTGTGCATTTATTATTTCGCGTGCAAAGCGATAAGGGGTCATAATACATTGATCATAATCCCATCCCATAATGTTTGTCCCCATTTTCTTAATGACACCAATGATCGTTGCATTATGATTTTTTACACTTACCTGTTTGCCTAAAGCAATATCGGCACTGCCGAATAAATTCTCAGCATTGGTATAACCAATAATAACTACGGGGCTTCCGGAAGAAAACTCATTCTCTGAGATGAAACGCCCATAAGCCATAACTAAAGGTTGTATATCATTTTCTTCTTCACTTACCCCAAACATGGTTACGCCTTGCAGGGCATAACTATTATATTCAACGTTCACATTATCATTAATTACAAATGCTACATTACTCGCAAGCTCGCAACGTTGTTTTATAAAATTTACCTCTTCAAATTTTGGTTCCGGCCGGTTCACAAATTTCCACCAGGGATAATCAGGACCGCCGCTATATTGCCATTTATCTATATAAATCGTATTCGTCCCCAGGCTTTTAATCTGGTTCTGAATATTCTGCTCGAGGCTGTTTACTGTAGCCAAAACCCCTATGATACAAAAAATGCCAAATGAAATTCCTATTAACGACAATGAAGTACGCAACTTATTTACCATTAGTTCCTGCATAGTAAGCCTGAAAGAACTCGCCAAAATAGTAAGTGTTTTGCGCATGTTGCAAATTTAATGGTTCACTCTTGTTTCCAAATAAAAAAATGGTGAAAGGCAAAATTAGAATGCGAAATATAACTATATTTTAAATCCCATGAATCTGTCCTTACAAAGGGCGTCTTTCAAAGCTTATTTCTGTATTTTGCACACTCTAAAAAATTGTTATTGATACCNGCTAAAGAAAATATAAAGATTCAAAAGATCATCACCTTGATAGCAATACTGCTGTTTATTGTAAAAATAGCAGCCTGGTTTATTACGAATTCTTTAGCAATTTTTACCGATGCATTGGAAAGTATTGTAAACATTGTGGCAGCTTTTTTAGGATTGTATAGTTTGAATTTATCTGCAAAACCCAGGGACGCTGATCATCCTTACGGACATGGAAAAGTTGAGTTCATCTCGGCAGGTATAGAAGGCAGCCTTGTAATTACAGCCGGTTTTTTTATCATTTATAAGGCGGTTCAAAGTTTTTTTTATCCGCACGCTATTGCAAAGCTGGATTTTGGAATAGTGTTGATTGCTTTTACAGCGATAGTAAATTATATCGCCGGTTCTGCCTGTATTGCCACAGGCAAAAAGAATCATTCATTACAATTAATCGCGGGTGGTAAACACCTTGTCACGGATACTTATTCTACTATTGGCATCCTGGCTGGTTTAATCATTATATATTTTACCGGCTTAAATTTTATTGACAGTCTCATAGCTTGCATCATAGCAGTTTTTATTATTTATACCGGTTATAAAATTGTGCGTGTATCCATTGCCGGTATCATGGATGAGGCAGACGATACATTATTAAAAGATATCGTGATACTCCTCAATAAACATCGCAGGGAAAATTGGATAGACCTGCATAACACGCGCCTCATTAAATATGGCAGCACATTGCATTGCGATTGCCATCTTACTGTTCCCTGGTATCTTAATGTAACCGAGGCGCATGAAGAGGTAAAGGCACTGGCTTCATTAATAAAAAATGAATTTGGCGAATCAGTTGAATTTTTTATACATACAGATGCATGTCTTGAATTTTCCTGCCCGGTATGTTCAAAGCAGAATTGTATGGTACGAAAACATCCCTTTGAAAAACGGATTACCTGGACAATCGAAAATATTTCAAAAGACAGGAAGCACAATATTAATAGCTGAATTATCAAAAAGCTGTTTCTTCATAAAATAAAATATGCGGGTAAAAGTCTCCGCAAAAAAACAGGTGTCAGGATAAAACAAGAATCCTGCTTATTTGTTTGCCTGCTGCACAGCACCTGTTGATATAAAAAACAAACCTCTCATAGAAATGAGAGGTTTTCCAAAATTCAAAAACTGATTATCCATTAAGATTTTTATACTATCTAAGTAATTGATGAGAAAATCTCATCAACTTATCATTATTCAAAAGCTTTAATTAATAGATCCGAGTGTAAGGTATTAATGGAATCAGTGCAAATGTATATTAGCATTCAATTTTATAAAGTATAGGTTAGCAACGGTTTAGGTAAATATAAACGGCACTTTTAAAATAATATTTCATTTGGTAGCCAAAAAGGGTAAAGTTGCCCTTTTTATAGTAAAAAGGTCTGAGAAAACTACTATGATCCTGTGTAATAAAGATGAAGAAATACAATTATTTGAATAGCAGAGCTACTCCAAATGCGGCGGCGGCGGCAAGTGCCCCTATTAGCATTACTTTTAAAGCGCCTGATAATACCGGAACTCCGGTCATCCTGCTTTTAAAATACCCGAATATAAACAGGCAAATAAGTGTGGCCACTATCGAAAATTTTAATGCTTCCCTGGAATCCGGAATAAAAAAATAGGGACTTAATGGAATAATGCCCCCTACTGCATAAGATATACCAATATTAAAAGCGCTTTTTTTTGCTCTTTGTGGATCAGGCTTATCAAGTCCCAATTCAAATTTCATCATAAAATCAATCCACTGCTTTTTATCTTTAGCGATTTCCTCTGTGGCTTTTATTTGAATTTCTTCACTCAACCCCAGGTTTTCAAAAAAATCTTTGACTTCTTTTTTCTCCAATTCAGGAATACGTTCTACTTCTTCATGTTCTCTTCTTAATTCGCTATTATAATGATCCTGTTCGGTTTTTCCTGAAAGATATCCTCCTAATCCCATGGCTATGCTTCCTGCAACTATTTCGGCAATACCGGCAATTACTACAATTGAACTGTTAGCTACGGCACCAGTTAATCCGGCAGCAAGAGCAAATGGAACCGTAAGCCCATCGCTCATGCCTATCACTACATCTCTTAAAAAATCAGAGCTTTGTAAATGTTCTTCTTCATGGTGGTGATCTTGCATGTATTGTTTTATTGGTTAATTAGTTTATTGGGTTATTGCTCTACCAACTGCCTTGGTCGGATGAGTATTTACTGTAAAAAATCAATTTGAAAGTACAACATATTAACAATCAGTAATTTGTTTATATAATGCTACCTAAATTCAATTGCTTTCACCGGTTGTATTCTCTTAATTAATAAAGAAGGTATTCCCAACATGAGAAAGCAAATAATCAATGTAGCCGCATCTATGGCTACTATTTGCCACCACACCACATCAGCGTGAGCCACTTTCATAAAATAAGCTTCCTCATCTAATTTGATAAATCCGGTAGCTTGCTGCAAATAACAAATACCCAATCCCAACAAAGTTCCCGCAATGACTCCAGTAAATGCGATGATAGTAGTATTGTAAAGAAAGATTTTTTGTATGGTAATATTTTTTGCGCCGATAGCTTTCAATATTCCAATCATGGTAGTTCTTTCCAAAACAAGAATGATGAGGCACGTTATTAAATTCACTACCGCAACCACCATCATAATTACAAGCAGAATACTCTTAATTCTCCCTTGCAGATTGAGCCAGTCGAATAAATTGGGATAAATTTCCTGCATCGTTCTGCTATACCATTTCTCTGGCAAAATTTCAGCATCGTATAAATAATTATTTACAGAATCCGCTTGCCGGTAATCTTTCAGAAACAATTCGTAACCACCAATCTCATTGGGTTCCCAGTCGTTGAGCCTTTGTATTAATTTAATATCGCCAATACAATATTGTTGATCATATTCATCAATGCCCGTTTTAAAAATACCTGCAATTTTTAATTTCCTGGCGCGCTGGCTGCCATCACTTTGGATGAACAAAATGATTACACTGTCATTTACATTTGCCTCTAATTTATTGGCAGTGTATTCAGAGATATCAATGTCTTTACTATAACTGCTATCCTTAAACGAAATCCATTTTCCTTTTTCCAGGAAGGAATTAAGTCTTTGGAAATCAAAGCTACTGTCCACTCCCTTCATAAGCACACTTTCTATATCATCCTTATAGCGGATAATGGCCGATTTGGTGGCATACCTTGCCACATTTTTTACCTGGGGCATACTTTTTAAAAGATGTTCAAGAGTATCATTTCTTGTAATGGGCAATTCTTCGGCAATATTTGCCTGGTTCATTACATTTTGTTGTACCCTGATGTGCCCCCAAAAGCTAAATACCTTATTGCTGATCACATTTTGAAAACCATTAACAAAACTTAATGCAACAATCATCACTGCAACGCTTATCATTGTAGCCGTAATAGCCAGACTGATGATAAACTTTGAAAAAGTTTTTTGGTTATTAAACGCAATTCGGCGTGCTATAAAGGAAGAAACATTCAAAAGACATATTTTTGATATGGTGTAAAACTAATTTTTTTTAAAACATTATCATGAAATCACAAAAAGTTGTTTTTATTTTCCTTCTTTTTTTTGCCGGAAATTATTTGTTTGCCCAGGCGCCCGATAGTATTTATGTAAATAATATTAAAACGGTTCGTATGTATAATTCAGGAAACCAGTTGAGCCTTCCAGTTATGAATCTAAATGGAGGCAGCCAGGTTTTACTGCAGTTTGATGACATGGATGCTGACGTAAAATATTATTATTATACCTACCAGCTTTGTAACAGCGACTGGACTCCGGCCGATCTCGGGCAATATGATTATCTCAAAGGATTTACACAGAGCCGCATTACCAATTATCGTTTCTCTTCCATAGCGCTTACCAGGTATACAAATTACCAGATAACACTGCCTGAAGGAAATATGTCGCCTTCCCGATCAGGGAATTATATCTTAAAAGTTTTTTTGAACGGCGATACATCACAATTGGTTTTCACCAAAAGATTATTGGTTGTGGACAGTAAAGCAACTATTAATGCAAGAATTATGCAACCCTTTTCGCCCACAATAAGCCAGACTTCTCAAAAAGTTCAGTTTATTGTAAATACAAAAGATTTGCAGGAATTAAATGCCTCGCAGGAAATAAAGGTAGTTATCCTTCAAAATAACCGTTGGGATAATGCCATGAAAGATATGAAGCCCACATTTATCCGTGGTAATTCGTTGGAATATAATTCTGAAAATACTTCAGTGTTTCCCGGGGGTAAAGAATGGCGCTGGCTTGATCTCAGGGATTTTCACATGCAGACAGACAGGGTAGCAACCGTTAATTATAATAAAAGTTCTACCGATATTTTTTTACGACCCGACAAGCCATTGGCCGGACAGCCGTATATATATTATAAAGATTTAAACGGTATGTCAGTCATTGAGGCTATCCGCGGGATCAACCCTTTTTGGGAAGCAGATTACGCCACGGTTTTTTTTTATTTTGTACCACCTAACGGTGTAGCCTATGCGGATAAAGACTTATATCTCTTTGGGCAGTTAACCAATTATAATTTTACAGATAGCATTAAAATGATATTCAATCCTGAAAAAGGAAGATACGAAACCCATCTTTTTCTAAAGCAGGGATACTATAATTATACTTACATAGGTGTGGATAAAAATGATCCTTCAACCTATTCGGAATTAGATGGAAATTATTTTGAAACGGAAAATCAATACACCATTCTTGTCTATTACAGATCTTTCGTAGGACGTGCAGATCAATTAATAGGAATGGCCACATTTGATTCGAGAGCAGAACAGCCGTCGCTGGGATTTTAAATAAGCATCTCCTGAGTCAATCAAATTATTTTATAATACTACATTTAATCGGACATTAACTCTAATAAAAGCACTTACTTTTTAGCTAAATAGATATGGAACCATTGTTACCTGACTGCCCGACGCTATCCTGGTTTTTTTTCTGAGATAAGTTTTGTAAATCAAAGCATGAGACTAAAATTTATATTTGATAAAAATTATTCTTTTTATTTGAAGATTTGCTTTGTAATATGTTTGTCTTGGCAATGTCATATTTTGGCAATATCCTTGTAAACAAGTAACCACATAATTGTTTATTTTATATTTGGTTAATATCCCATAGACAAAAGATTAAATCAAAATAAAATCTCCTCTTATTTCATATCTGAGGATAACCAGAATTTCAAATCAAAATACCAAAACATGAAACTAAAATTGCTTACTACCAATGTCAAAAGGATTTCTTTTATTGCACTAGTACTATTAAGCAGGCATAGTTTTGCGCAACAGTCTCATACTGTCACTGGGCATATAGCCGATGCTGTTGGCAAAAGCCTTGCAGGAGTTAGCGTAAGTGTTAAAGAAAAAAATATATCTACCAGTACAACAGAGAATGGTAATTTTTCTATTGATGCAGGCGCAAATGATGTGATTATTATTTCTTCGGTTGGATTTAAGACTCAGGAGATAAAAGTAAATGATCGTACTTTGATAAATGTCGCCTTAAGCAGAGATGTAAAAAACCTGGAAAATATTGTAGTTACAGCTCTGGGTATAAAAAGAGAAAGACGATCCCTTGGTTATTCCGTTACTACAGTTTCAGGCTCTTCACTGACTGAGGCACGTGAAACCAATTTTGTAAATGGGCTTGAAGGAAAAGTAGCAGGTGTCAACGTCAGTAACGTTGCTACAGGCCCCGGCGGTTCTGCAAATGTCGTAATACGAGGCATATCAGACATTACCGGTTCCAATCAGCCATTATATGTAATAGACGGTATCCCCATGCAAAATAACACCTATACCCAAACGGATGTACAGGGCGGTTATGGCGGTGCTGATGGCGGCGATGGCACCATCAACATTAACCCTGATGATATAGAAACCATCTCCGTATTGAAAGGAGCTGCGGCCACAGCATTATACGGCTATCGTGGTAGTAAAGGAGTGATATTAATCACTACAAAATCGGGCAAAAACGCAAAAGGCTCGGGTGTAGAAATCAATTCCAACTATGTAATACAAAATGTAATGGATAACACCGACTGGCAAAGTACTTACGGCCAGGGCAACGACGGGAATAAACCCATAAGTGGTAGCGATGCTTTTGAAACCGGGCTATCAAGTTGGGGCGCAAAACTGGATGGCACACCAGTTTATCAGTTTGATGGAGTACAAAGGCCATACAATGCGGTCAAAGGTAATATAGGGAGATTTTATAAAAATGGCGCTGCCGCAACCAATACAATTTCTTTCAATAAGAATCTCGGTGATGATGGAAGTATACGTTTTTCTGCCAGTGATCTAAATAATACAAGCATTATTCCAAACGCAGGGTTTCAGCAACAATCATTTTCACTTTCCACTAATTATAAATTATCCAAACACTTGCAGTTGCAGCTAAAAGGACAATACATCAATGCATACACGCACAATCGTCCTAGTGTGTCTGATGCGCCGGGAAGTGTAAATTTTGCTACCCTGTTTCTTCCGCCAAATGTAAATATCACTTCTCTTGCTCCGGGCTACAAGGAGGATGGTTCTGAAAACCAATTCTTAGATGACGCTTACACTACCAATCCTTATTTTGCAGCTTATAAATTTATCAATAACACTCGCCGTAACAGGTTTATAGGTTCAGCCGATCTCAGATATACTTTTGACGATGGATTGTACCTGCAATTAAGGGCCGGCGAAGATTATTTTGCCGACAGAAATACAAATGTTACTCCCAATGGAACTGCGTATCAACCGGATGGATTTATGCTGGAAGAAGACTACAAATCAACCGAGCTTAATGTAGATGCTATTATCGGTAAAGACTTTAAATTAACAAAAGACTTTAAGGTCTCAGCCCTTGCGGGTGTTAACACCAGGAAAGCAGTTGTTGATGATCTCAACGCTGAGGGCAATACGTTTGAAACACCGTACTTGTATACAATTGGTAACCTGGCAAGCCCTACAGAGTTTATAAACAGCCCGGTAGTAATTAACAAATCTATTTACGGAACACTGGATTTTTCTTATAAAAACTATTTGTACCTGGCTGCTACCGGTCGTAACGACTGGTATTCAACGCTGGCGCCGGGCAAAACAAATTACTTTTATCCTTCCATAAGTGGCTCCTTTGTATTTTCCGAGTTGCTTCATATGACAGCTATGGATATGGGAAGATTAAGAATGGGTTATGCTAATGTTGGTGGTGAAGCAGATAATCCTTATCAAACTTTGTTGGGCTATAATAATATTGGAAATCTAAACGGATTTCCAATAGGAAATATATCTAATGGCGGCACGGTACCTAATGACAAGTTAGAACCTTCTTCTGCATCAGAATTCGAGATAGGTACCGAAATGGACTTCTTTGGAAGCAGGCTTCATCTGGATATTTCTTTGTATAATAAGAAAGTGAGTAAGGAAGTAATACCCGCTGTTACATCCAGTGCTTCTGGATATAATGCGGTAATACTCAACTCTGGCACTATACAAAATAAAGGCATTGAATTACTGATAGCTGGAGACCTTGTGAAAACTAAAAGTTTTACCTGGACAGAAACTTTCAATGGCACTTATAATCAAAACAAAGTTTTATCTCTTTCAACCGGTTCAACGAATTATCCTCTCGGTTATTCAAGAGCAGGAGAAGACGAAGGAGTGGGCGTAGCTTATATGTCGCAGACGTTGGGTAAATCTGCTTACCAGATATATGTGGCTGACCCGGTACGGGATGATAAAGGAAAGATTGTAATCGACTCCACAACCGGCGCGCCGGAACAAGGTACCAATTATGTAGATATGGGCTCCGGCATTGATCCATGGTATGCAGGTATTACGAGTGAATTCAGGTACAAGCATTTTAATTTTTCTTTTCTCGTAGATGGAAAATTTGGTGGTAAAATATTTTCAGGTACTAACTATTATGCCTACCAGTTTGGTCTAACAAAGACAACCCTTCCGGGAAGGGATCAAATGTATGGAACTTCCCAGCTTTTCCCCCAGGATTATTACTTTCAGATAAGTAATAATAACCCGGCGATTTTTGTTTATGATGCCAGCTTTATTAAGTTGAGGCAGATCATATTCGGATATACTTTCCCGGCAAGTATGTTTCACAATAAAATACAGGGTATCACATTAAGTTTTGTTGCCAGGAACGTTTTTACAATATTGAAGCATACTCCTAATATTGACCCTGAGTCTAATTATTCTAACGGGCCCCAGGGAATTGAACAAGCTGAAGTGCCTTATACCAGGACGTTTGGGCTTAACCTTAATGCAAAATTCTAATGATTATTAAAAAAATCTAAAATGAAATTATCATCTAAATACCTACTCCCATTCGCTGTTATTCTGGTAACATTCACTTCCTGTAAGAAAGATTTATTACAAACAAATACCGATCCTAATTCCGTGTCTGTTAATGTATTCGATCCCAATAATATTCTCACCGCTACGCAGCTTTATTATACCGGAAGCACTGATAACGCCATAGAGGTAGAAGAAACAGAAATACAGGGTGCCGGTTGTTTTATTCAACATTGGGCCTCCACATCCGCTTATTATTTTGGTGACAAATATCTATCAAGTCCCGGTGGCTGGGGTTCATTTTTTGATCATGTCTATCTGGACCAGGTAAAAAATGCCGTAGACCTTTACACTACAACCCAAGGTAAACCTCAATATGCAAACCTGCACCAGATAGCAAGAATAATGAAAGCGCTGATATTTGAACGCATCACGGATGTTTATGGAGATGTGCCTTATTTTGATGCCGGGCTCGCTTATCATGGAGCAGTTTATTTTCCGAAATATGATAAACAACAGGACATTTATACAGACTTACTAAAAGAAGTTTCGCAAGCAGTGGACAGCCTTAATGAAAACGGTGATAAACCTATAGGTGATATGTTCTATTCCACCTCTGCTGATCAGATCGGCGAATGGAAAAAATTTGGTAACACCTTGCTACTCCGAATGGCCATGCGATTAACCAAAGTTGATCCAACTACTGCGCAAGCTTATGTAAAGCAAGTACAGGGACTTACTATGACAAGTAACGATGATAACGCCATTGTGCAGCATGGCACCAATGATCCGCTTACTATAAACCGTATTTACAGGGGAATTGGTGAAGATGGCGCCACTCAATTATCAGGGCAAATCAGTAAAACCTTTATTGACTTTTTGAAGACTAACAATGACCCGCGATTACCTGTGCTTTCATACGTTTACGATACAAGTTTTGCACCGGGAGACGACCCATACAACCCGCCAGGATCCGCTGATCCAGCAGACCAGGTTGGTTTACCAAATGGATATGATGCAGGCAATACTTCACATGGCATTATAAACTATCCAGGCTATTTAGGAAATACCAATTTATATTCCCGGCCAAGTCCGATCATATTTAACGCGACAGCACCAACGTTGATATTAACTTATGCCGAATCTGAATTATTGTTGGCTGATGCGGCAAAGCGTTGGGGTATTGGTGATGCTCAAACACACTATAATAATGGCGTATTGGCAGCAATTACAGAACTATCTGCTTATGGCGATGCCGGTACTATAAGCGATGGTGATGCACAGGCCTATTTAGATGCACACCCTTATAATGATGCTGACGGGCTGGAAATGATCAATACACAATTTTGGGCAGCTACATTTTTTAATGAATATGAGGCTTGGAGCAATTACCGCCGTACCGGCTACCCTGTTTTAGTGCCTGTGACATACCCGGGCAGCCAGTCTACCGGCGCAATACCCAGAAGAATGGAATATTCCACAGTTGATAAACAGGTTAATTCCACAAATTATAATGCTGCGGTAGCCGCATTACCTGGAGGCGATAAAATAACAAGTAGGGTATGGTGGGATGTAAAATAAGAATTTGAGTTATTTGTTTGTTTGTTGCAAAAGAAAAAAAATGGTTTGTGAATAACCATTGCGTTTGAAATTATGTTGAAACGGAAAATCAAAACACCATTCTTGTCTATCACAGACCTTTCGATGGACGTGCGGATCAATTAATAGGAATGGCCACATTTGATTCCAGAGCAGATCAGCCGTCGCCGGGATTTTATATAATGGCGAAATTAAAACAATAACCGGATTAAGTTATTCCTCTATTTATAATAAGGCATGTGGCTATCTGTAAAATTTTTTTCAGCTTCATTCCAGTTATCAAGGAGGTAATCTCTCGTTTTATTGATATCGTTATTCACCTGGTTAAATGCATCAGAAGCCGCATTAATATCTTTCACTGATTTATTAAAATCAGCTACATCCTGTTTGGTGCGTTCATCGCCTGACTTTGCATCAAATGATTTTTTCATTTTGTCAAAGTTTTCTTTCTTTAAAAAATAATCAGTTTGTTTAGGAAGATCTTCCACAGCCATCTTCTTATAAAATTGTAAAACCTGCTTGCAGGTATTTGCAAGTGAAAAATCACCGGCAAAACTTTTTAAAGTATCTAGCGCCAAAAAACCTTCATCTGCAAACCGAATTAGCGACATACGCCCCTGCTCCATTTCCGTAAAATTATTTTTGTTCATCGCTTTTACAATTTCTCCATCCTGCCAGTAGCATTTAAAAAAAACCAGGTACACATCATCTACATAACTATTAACCTTTCCCGCATCTTCAAGCTTTTGATCAAGCTCATCTTTTTGGGTTATCACCTGTACATTGTATTTTGCTGCAAATGCCTTACTCGCTTCATTCATTTTAGCCACCGCCTCATTGATCTTATCATTTGTTCTTTCGCGAAGTAAAAGGTAGGCCTGCATTTCATCGTAAGATTGTTCGGCGATATCTTCCATATTTACTATTTTACTATAGTCTTCATTAAAAACATTGTAGCAGAGTTTTATATAATCAATACTGCTTTGCCTTAACGAATTATCTCCTTTATAGATTGGAAGGTCAATAGTTTTAAAACGGCTGTTGTCTATGCTTACGAGCGCCTGTTGCCTTAACTTATCTATCTTCCTGGCCCTGCGCACGTGGGCAGCAGCGCTCATGTAGATCATATATTTCTGGTTCATTTCAGTTTGCGCGTTGCTTACCGCAGTCATGTAAGCGCCAGGGTCATCAAAACTTTGAGCGATGCAGTTGGTGGTACTATTACATAATATTAATACAAAAGAAAAGATTAAAATTTTTTTCATAACAGTGAGTTTTAAATTTTAAAAATAAAAAATATTTTTTTATTTCATCAATACGATAAGATCATAAGCTACTTTGAGATATGGATCTTTATTTAAAAACTGAATCCATTGCTCATTCATTTCTTTCAAATCATCATCTCCCTGCAACTCTTGTTTTTCATACAAATTATTTTCAACTATGTAGGGGGATTTTTCTTGTTCGCTGACAACCTTATCCATTGTTTGCTGTCCATCTTTTATGTTTTGCTGTAAAGCATCGGTTAGTTTTAAACTTACCTCTTTATTGGCCAGTTCTGCTTTTCCGGCTTCTATATATTTTTTTAACTCTGTAAAAAACGAAGAGGAATCTAATTTGTTTTTTGCAATTAATTTTAAATTATCAATTGCTAAAGGAGGTCCGGGTCTAAAATATTTATTAGGTGCAATCGGTAATGAAATAAGCGCGTTAGGCTCATTGGCTTCACGCTGCGGGTCAATATCCAATACATCCGGAAGTAAAATATCCGGCTGTACTCCTTTAGCCTGGGCAGTAGTTCCGTTCACCCTGTATAAAAGTGAGATAGTGAGTTTTAGATAACTATCCGTTTTTATATTGCTGACATCGGTGTCTAATGTAACAGTAGTATCCATTGGTAATACAACCTGCGCAGTTGCTTTTCCGTAAGTTGGCGAACCCACAATCACAGCACGGTTATAATCCTGCAACGTACCAGCCACCATTTCGGAAGCAGATGCACTGTATCCATTTACAAGAATCATCAAAGGCCCATCATACATGGTACCGCGGTTCATATCCTTTAAAGTGAATATTTTGGAATCGCGGTTTTTGTATTGCGCTACCGGGCCGGCATCAATGAAAATACCGGCAAGTTCAACAGCTTCCTGTATAGACCCGCCTCCATTGTAACGGAGGTCTAAAATAAGACCGCTAATATTTTCTTGTTTTAGTTTCAATATTTCCTTTGCAACATCATTGGCGCAACCATTTTCACCTGTGTTTTCACCTTCCCAATCCTGGTAAAATGCAGGAAGTGAAATAAATCCGATATTCTTATTTCCTTTCAACAAAAAACTTTTTACCTTATCATCCTCCTGGTCATCAATTTTTTCTTTGTATAAAGCAACGGTCCTTTCTGATCCATCGGGCTTTTGTATTCTCATTGTTGCTTTATCGTGATTGCTCATACTTAAAACATCATAAAGTTGCTGCAGATTGCTGCTACTCACGTCAATAGGCTGTTGGTTGCCCCATTGTATTGATTTTATTCTATCACCTTTATTGATTTGACCGCTTTTAAATGCAGGGCTTCCCGGTGCTATGTTATCTATTTTTACAGTACCGTCATTCTCTTCTTTAAATTGAAAACCAAAAGCCATTGATTGTTGTCCCAGTTCACTCTCAAAATTTTCTTTTTCTGTTATGGGAAAATATTCTGTATGAGGATCATAACAAAGCGCTATCGCTTTACAATATTCATCGCCTATGGCTTCAGTGATACCACCGGGGCTTTCATAAATGATATCGATGGAATGCCTGAAAGAAATTTGAATTTTATGTCTCATGATGGACTCAATACTGTCTATGTATTTTTTTTGCCGTGCAGAAGAAAAAGTAAAGAAGCTATCGTTCTCTAATATTCCATTCAATACTGCAGCTTTTATAAACTTGTAAAGTTTTAAATGCGATTGTTTTTCATCATCAGGATAAGAAGAGTCTTCAGCGGCAGTAATGCTTTCAGTTAATGAAAAATTAAAAGGTATTTTACAAATATTGTTGATCGTGGAATCAATCTTTGTAAGGCGCTTATTACAAATATCAGTAAGCGTAATGAGAAATGTTGGCTGCTTGTTTTTTATTTCGTCATCAATATCTGTTTTAAATTTTTCGAGTGTATTTATATCCTTTTTAGTAAAGAATATCCTTTCGGGATCTAATTGTCTTAAAATCTGCCTTAATATATTTTTAGAAAACTGGTCATCCAAAGGCCGGGGCTGTACGTGCAGTTTTTCAGCCATTCTTGTTATAATGTAGGCATCGTTTACAGGCCNTGTAAATTGCTGCGCCCAAAGAATAAAATTAAAAAGGGAAAAAGTGCAAAGCAGTAAAAGTCGTTTTTTCATAAAGGAGTGGCCTGGCGTAATTTTAGTAACCACAAGATAATAAAATTTATAGGAGCAAAAAGGAAATGATCTTTTTTTTGTCGCCTGATTTGTTTATCTTTTTTGAGAAGGTAACAGAATTCCTTTTGACTGAATGAGAAAAACANGAATCAATATTATTCCTAACGAAATGAAGGCCTGGCGGGTGATGTTTGCTGCAAAAGAAAAGAATGTGGTTCGTGAAGCACGAACCATTGCGATGTATTTTTACATTCTCCTATTTGTGTTTGTAAACCCTGAAACTGGTTTAATCTTTACTTTTTCCTATTCACTTTCTTCACTGTTTTCTTTGCTGCTTTCTTTACCGGTGCTGCTTTTTTATTGGCTTGCTTTACCACCTTTTTTACGGATTTTTTTACAGCCGCCACTTTTTTAGGCACAACTTTTTTAGGCGCAGCTTTTTTAGCTACAACCTTTGCAGCTTTTTTTACTGGTTCAACTTTTGGTGCAGTAATTTCATGTACTTTAGATTTTACAGCATCAATAGCTTGCGAAGCCATATCTGTAAACTGATCTTTTTTTACTGAAATTTCAGCGGCTACCTGGCCAATGGTTTCAGCAATTTTAATCATGGTAGATTTCTCTTTTTTTGCAGGTGCTTTTATGGGACTGCTTTTTTTTGTTGCCATTTTTGAGTGGGTTTTGTAAAGTAAATATAGACAAAGAAAACAGATAGAGTAAAAAAGTCTTGTGAGTGCATTTCAAAATTTTAAATCCCAAACTTTCGTTTAGTTTCCCCAGTGGAATTAATGGGACGCCGGGTATTCTCCTAACCATTCAACCCAACCTCAATTCTTAAAAAATATTTTTGAAGGGAATTCAATATTGGCAGGCATTTTCATCAAAAGTGATTGCTTGTCTTTTTTTAAAATTTATTAATTAGCCAATTTTGGAGCAATATTTGTCATAGATCTTCAAATTAAATAACCTTAAATCGAAAAATTTTATGAAAAGGAACATTAGCGCATTATTTCTGACCCTTTTTACTTGTATCGCTGTAGTATTGCTTTTTTCGGGTTGCTACGAAGGCAGATACTATCATCGCTATCATCACCATACAAGGAATTGGTACGAAAGGCGCCACACGCCACCACCTCCAGGTGTCAATTTTGAACTTGATGTACGCCAAAGATAAATGTTTTAAATAATGTACATTTAGCACCAGTCGAAAAATAACGGCTGGNGCTTTTTTATGTTGCATCGTTATCATTGAAGTTCCCTCGTCCGCGTTGTTTGTTCAAACTTTGGCGGGAGTTTTATCTTAGAGGTTGGAATAATTTCCTCTAACATTTTATTGCCCGCTTTGTCATAATAAGTGCATGTCATTTTATCCATGCAAACCGTCCATTTTTCTACTCCTAACGCTGCACAAATACTACAAAAAGTAAGATAATTTGTTTTCCCCTGCTGATGCTCCCGGAGATCCTTTTTAAATTGGGGAACATTACTCTTGTCTGCAATAGAAAGTTTTTCATATTTGCCGTCGGAAGAAATGGTGTAGTGGTCTAGGCCAAAATAATCAGTATGCCCGTCTGAAACATAAGTCTCATAAGAAGTGACGCCCAATTTTATGAGGTCCTGCACATAATTGGGAAAATCTGCTCCGCTTTTTACTTTTGAATGAGCTGCTTTGATTTGTTCGTTTGTAAACATTGTTTTAATTTTTAATTGTTACTAATGAGTACAAAATTCCAACAAGTGAGCAAACTGTAATTGTAAAAAATCGTTTTTATAAAATTCGTTTAAAATTTTCCGGAGTGTCGCCGGTGTATTGTTTGAAGTCTTTAATAAAATGTGCCTGGTCAAAAAAGTTATGTTCATAGCATAGTTCTGTCAGTGATTTAATATTGCCTAAATTATTTAGAACCGTATTAAACCGAACTATTGAAGAAAATTTTTTTGGAGAAGTTCCCACTATCTTTCTAAACCGTTTTTCAAAAGGACTTTGACTGATAAATAGTTTTTCATTGAGTTCTTTTATCCTGATCGTACCCTTCGATTCATAGATAAGCTTTACAGCTTCCACTATCAACTTATCTTTTTCTCTTTCTTTTAATTCAGCTAACAGAAACAGTTCTACTATTTTTATCCTTTGATTGTCTGTTTTAGCATTCGATAATTTTTCTTCTGTTTGAGTGACCAAATACTTATCAAATAAATTGTCAAGAGAAATACTTTGATTGAATAATTCGTTTGCCGGGCTATTTGAAAAATGAGTAATCCCCGTTTCTGAAAAGAAAACAAGAATTGTCCCAATATTAGTTGAGTTTTTGAAAATTTTAAAACTGTCGGATAAACCCGTAATTCCTGCTTTGTTCAATGTAATTTCTTTGTTGTCTTGCAGAGAAGCTAATTGTCCTTTATATTGAAAACCTATAACAATACCCGTAGATGGGAAAACCTTATAAGTATGTTCATACGAATTCTCAGAGATCGCCAAATATTTAATATAAGGTTTAAGTCGGTCGGTTGGTATGATTTTGTCAAATTTCATTTCTGGTTCGGGCTTTATCAAAATGTCCCGCATGGTCAGTTCATCTAAGAACTTTCTTTTTCCCTCAAATATAATAAACAACCCGATGATTTAGGAAAGATGTGAACTATACAAAAAATAAAAAACAAAGCATTCTAACAATGTTTTCTTTCATCCCGAAACCTGATAGCTGCCGGAAATAAAACTTTCTCGTTTTAGTGCAATGAGTAATAACAGGTATTACAGTAAATCAACAAATAAAGAATATCTCTGTTTTTTCCTAATTGAATTTATGTATTATAACTTAAAGGCATAAACGAAAATTAAAATTTGATTTTAAAACTTTTGGAACGCTTAAAAAAAACGATACAGGTTATATATTTGTTACTGCATAAAGTTGTACTTTGCAACACCGATTTTACATCATTCAATTTTTTTTCAATGAAGACAAATACATCACATTACTTCTTAGCTTTTCTCTTATTGATTTTATTTTGCGCAGATACAAATGATACGAATGCCCAATCTTATAAATCTGAAAACTTATTTTACCTCGTTGGGTCACCGGAAAGCTACCAGTCTTTTGTGCAACATGCCGATGAGATATCTATAATTTGCCCGGATGTGTATCAGATAGATAGTGTGGGTGTGATAACCGGCGAAGTTGACAGACGAATATTGGAGCTTGCCCAAAAAAAGGGCATAAAAGTAATGCCTCTCTTTGCATCTTTCGACCAAAAGGAAATTCACTCATTACTAACCAGCGACGTAGCAAGAAAAGAAGCCATAAGGCTGATGCTTTTTTATGCCCGTGAGTTTCATTTTTATGGCTGGCAGTTTGATATTGAAGGAATCTTCTTTGCTGACAAGGATGCATACACTTCTTTCTTTAAACAAACCGCAGATAGCCTGCACAAATATGGTTTCGCTATTTCCAGCGCTGTTGTAAAATCGGACCAGCCGGCACCTGAAAGCGCTAACCCTGCGTATCAACGTTTTTTATATGAAAACTGGCGCGGAGCATTTGACATACCGGCCATTGCAGCAGCCAGCGATTTTATATCCATCATGACTTATGACCAGCATACCGCCTACACGCCACCAGGGCCCGTAGCCGGCATTCCGTGGATGAAAAAGATTGTGACTTATTTATTGGATTCGGGTATCCCTGCTGATAAAATATCATTGGGCATTCCTGATTATTCAGATTACTGGTATCCCACCGATGGCAATGGTGGACCGCGCTCTACCCGCGATGAAATCAGTTATGCTGCCGCAAAAGATTTGCTCGACAGGTACCAGGCTTCTTCTGAATGGATGGAAGATCAGCAGGTATCTTATACCCACTGGGAAGCCGGCGGTATATTTAGCTGGCTGTTTATAGAAGATGCAAGGTCATTCTTGCCAAGATTCAAACTGGCTGTTAACAACCATTTACGTGGCATATCA
>JGI20205J14842_1000054_pt1 | contig 26192 bp, 29 predicted proteins | sample NGESurshal092012_2_FD_14842 | JGI IMG/M metagenome (IMG submission 14842) | reverse complement strand
TCGGCCTCGGTGACAGCAGGGGCCACCGCACCGTAGGACGGGTAGAGGTGACCGGCGATGAACTCGTGCTCCCTGCCGGCGAACAGGAGCTGCGCGATTCCCGGGGTGACCAGGGCCCCGATGTACCAGGCGCCGCCCTTGGTGACGTCGGCCAGCATTTCGGCGCCGAACCCCGCCAGGCCCGTCTCGACCGCGGTGAGGCTGAGCACGTCCTCGGGGTGAGTGGCCGCCAGGCGGTAGACGACGCCCCCGCTGATGTCCTGACCGAGCACGTGCATCGGCCCGACAGCGAGGTCCCCGATGAGCTGGTGCAGGTCCTCGGCCGAGGTGGCGGTGCTGTAGTCGCCCTCGGCGTTGCTGGAGTCACCGAACCCGCGTAGGTCCACGGCGTAGACCCGGTGGTGCTGGGCCAGCAGCGGGATGAGCTTGCGGAAGGCCCACCACGACTCCGGGAACCCGTGCACGAGCAGGATCGGCGACCCGCTGTCGCCGGCGGACACGTAGTGCAGCGTCGTGCCGTTCACTTCGGCGGTGTGGTGCTCGACCTCGGCGATGGTCGCTGCGGTGGGCTGCGTGGTCATGATGGGCCTCCGGGGCTCTCGTCTCTGCCGGTTATCGACAACGTGGTTGACAGCCTGCCCGACGGACAATGAGGTTGTCAACACCGACAACGATGTTGTCAATTGTCTTTCCCCCGGGTACAGTGATGCCGTGGAGACGTCGAAAGGAGCCCGCCTGGCCCTGCTCTTGCTGGAGAGTTTCACCGCGATGGTCGAGGAGGTCGTCGCTGAGCTCGCCCGCCAGGGCCACCCTGGCGTCACCGTCACCCACGAGTTCGCTCTCCGGGCCATCGATGAAGGCGCGAACGACGCCTCGGCTCTGGGGCGACGACTCGAGGTCTCCAAGCAGGCTGCGGCGAAGACCATTACCGCCCTCGAGCACCTCGGCTACGTCGAACGTGTGGCCGATCCCAACGACGCCCGGCGCAAGGAGCTGCGCGTGACTGCCCGCGGCTACGAGATGCACGCCATCGGCGGGGCTACCTTCGACAAACTGCGTAAACGGTGGCAAGCCAGCATCGGGAGCCAGCACGTCAGGGCCACCGAGAACGCCCTCCGGGAACTCAACGGCAGAGAACCACGCGGGCCCCGGGGCTCCGCCTCCGCCTCCAGCGCGGGCATCACCACGACCCGGTAGGGGCAGTTCGTCCTCAGGGCGCGACCTGCGCCGACGTCGTGCGTGTGAGGTTCTTCGTTATCTCCGTCGGGGCTCATTGGACGAGACGATCGGCTCCTTCCTCGATCAGGTGAAGGAACATCTCGAGGACACCAAGAAGGAACGCGAGCAGTCGCTCACGCGCGATGAGGCCGTGGCTTCTTTTTTGCCCAAGGTCTCCATGACGGCCATCCACCTCCGAAGGGCCGGCCGGCGCAGTGCTCACCCGGTGACGGGCTCGGACACCGATTCTGCCTCGATGCGCCCCCTTAGGCTGAGGTCCGTGAGCGCCCTGAACACTGCCGACGAACCCGAAGCTACAAGGATCGAGCGGCACGCGAGTTGGGCCGAGCTCTTCTTCGACCTTGTGGCGGTGGCGGGCGTGGCAGCCCTGGCGCATGTGCTCGGGTCCGAACTGGACGCCGCGGCGCTTGGTCTCTACGCGCTGCTGTTCCTCGCTTTCTGGCTGTCGTGGACGACGTTCATGCTGTACAGCAACGTCGCGGCCGGGCAGACCCGTGTGGTACGGCTGCTGATCGGGATGTTTGGCCTCGGGGTGATGGCTGCGTCCGTGCCGGGCGTGGCGCACTCAGTGCTCGGGGACGGCGACAGCGTCCGTCCGCTGACCTCTTTGCGATCGCGTACATCGCCACGCGCATCTACGGGTCTCACTCGTGGCGCCGGGGCGAAGTACTGCTGGACTTCCCGGTGGCGCAGTACACGGTAGGGCTGCTGCCCCGGCCCTCCTATCTGAGCGCCTCGGACTCTTCGTGATCATCGTGCTCGGCGAATCGGTAGTGCAGGTCGTCAACGCCGCGGCTATTGCGCAGTACGGCATCGGCCTACTGGCCACCGCAATCGCGTCGTTCGTGTTGCTGGCCGGCATGTTCGGCTTGTCCGTCGTCTTCGGATACGCCGGCCTGCCGCACCTGCGCGCCGGCCGTATCCCCACCCGCGCCGCCCTTGGCCTGCACTGCCTGGTCACCGGAGTCGTCGCCACAGTGGCCGTGTCGCTCTCATCGGTGGTAGAGCACGGCTCCGATCCGCTGCCCGACCAGGGACGCTGGCTGCTGTGCGGCGCGGTTGCGGCCTACTTCACTCTCGGCGTGGTCACCGGCGTCGCCAGCCACAGCTCCGATCTGCAGAGGACGATCTCACGGGTCACCACAGGCATCGTGCTCCCGCTCCTGCTTGGCCTGCTCGCCACCGACGTCGCTGGCCGGACCCTGGTGGTCTACCTGGCCCTGGTCGGACTCGCCCACCTCTGGTTCGAACGGCGATTGGCACCAGCCCGACCCCGCGTCTGATCAGGAGGTCATTCGACTGCAGCCCGAGGTGAGGAAGCCAGGGCGCCGATTGCTGCCGCGCGGTGTCGGAGTTCTGACCAACACCGCGCCTAGCGCGCTCGTAGGCCCCGCAATGACGAGTCCCAGCATGAGGCGAACATTGTCGTAAGGACTGTCGGCGCCGATGCAGAGGCTGCCGAGGCCGAGCATCAGGACGAGGGCGTCCATGTCGGTGGTGATCTCGCCCGCCGTGGTGGCGGCGTCGAGTAGCTGGGCGCAGGCCGGGGACGAGGCGCTCGATGAAGTAGTCGTACAGCGTCTGGAAGGTGTCATCGTTGGACTGCAGGGCCTCGGCCAGGCCGCGCTTGGTGATCAGAAAGTCGACGAAGAGGTTGCGCCAGCTCGCCAGCGCGGCGTGCGGTGTCGCGCTGGTCGCCAGCAGCGCCGGACCAGCCTCTTCACGGGTTTGAGGGGTGGCTCGATCCTGATCTTCTCCCACGTCCCGTCCCCTGACCAGCGGCGATGCCGGTTATACACGGTCTTCCAGTTCCCGAACCGCCCTGCTTGCTGGCGTTGGCGTCGACGCCGCCGAATCTCTCCCCGGAACTGCCCCGCGGCCGGGCCGACTGCTCGTCAGAGGGTCCCTTCCGGCCGCCTTCCTTGGGCTCCCAGTGGTCGCCCACCTTCTCGAACCCGTGCTTGAGCGAGCCGTAAGCGGTCCGGTGCGCGCGCTCGCCCTCGCCGTACTCCTCGACCGCGGAGTCATGGGTCTTGATCCAGGTCTCCTGGGCCTTCTCCGGCGAGCGCCGCAGGGTGGACGGCAGTTCCTCGCGCCCTGGCATGCTGCCACCTCCTGATCTACTCGTCCTGCCTACTCCCGATTGCTTCATCCCTGGCCCCCTTTGCAGGCCCCCGGCCTGCCCGGCAAGCCGGGGTCTAACCTCCGGGAATCGGGAATCTGCGCCCGTCCGGCCCCGATCAGGCCGACTGGGTCTGGCGCTGGAACTCGGAGACGAGCCGCTGGCAGAAGGCAGGCAGGTCATCGGGCTTGCGGCTGGTCACCAGCACGTTGGGCCCGGACGTGCAGACCTGGACCTCGGTGTCCACCCAGGTCCCGGCCGCGTTGCGGATGTCGGTCTTCAGGCTCGGCCAGGAGGTCAGGGTCCGGCCGCGCACCAGGTCCGCCTCCACGACGGTCCAGGGGCCGTGACAGATCACCGCGGCCGGCTTGCCCGCCTGGAATATCGAGCGGACGAATTCCACCGCCGCCGGCACGGTTCGCAGCTGGTCGGGGTTGGCTACGCCGCCGGGCAGGACGAGCGCGTCGTAGGTAGCGGGGTCAGCGTCGCCGATGGCCCGGTCCACCGCGAAGGTGTCCGCCTTGTCCAGGTGGTTGAACGCCTGGACGCTGCCCGGCTCGGGCGCGAGCAGCTCGGGGGCGCCCCCGGCGTCCTTCACCGCCTGCCAGGGCTGGGTCAGCTCGACCTGCTCCACGCCCTCGTTGGCGACCAGGAACGCGACCCTGCGGCCGTTCAGCTCATTCGCCATGGAAACTCACTCCTCCTCTGGTGTCGTGGTCGCGGGACCGCACGGCAGATACGTGTCCGGCAGCCCCGCGATATACCGTGCTGCCCAGCGATGCGCGGTTGATGCCAGTCGATTTGCGGACTCCGCTGCGGCGGCGACGTTTGAGCCCGTCCCGCCAGGGAACCCGCCTGGCATGACCGTGACCGGAGAGTCGGCCCTTGCGAAATCCAGCCTTGCGAAATCCGGGCCGCTGACCGAGGGCGGGGGTGCCCGGCAGCCGGCCGCCCGGTGGCCGGCAGCCCAGCAGGCGCCGCAGCCCGCGGTCGCGTCGTGCTGGCTGTGCGGGGTACGGCTGTCGACCGCGCTGATGGTGGCCGACGGCGGTCCAGCCTGCCAGGATGTTCGCTGGTACTGCCAGGACACCCAGCACTGCACCTGGCGCTGGACCACCAAGAGCGGCCCGGCCGCCGGCCCGCGGCACCCGCGGCACCCGCAGCATCCAGGCGGCTGACGGATCGGGTGACCGCCCGGCCGGCCCCGGCCCTGGAGCTGAATGCGGCCGATGCGGGGCAGTCGGCCGGCCAGGAGGCACCGCAGTGACCGGGCTCGACATACCAGCCGCTTTCGACTAGCTGCGCGCTGAGGCCCGCGGGCGGGGCAAGCTGCTGGAAGCGCTCGCCCGCGAGGTCGTCGACACCGCCGCCCGCCAGCCGTCCTGGAGGATCGGTCAGGCGCCCTGCGGCCGAGGTCGCGCGGATGCCGGGCCCCATCCGGGCGCCGGCAGGTTTGACCAGGGATGAGCCGGGCAGCCGGGGTTGGGCCCCCGAACGACCTGTGGCGGTAATCAGATGATCCTGTCTTCCGACGACCAGAACGCGCTTGACGTCCTCGGTGCCGCCCTGTGCGAGCACGAGCCCCGCCTGGCGGCCAAATTCGGCATCTTCACCCGGCTGACCGAGGGTGAGGGCAGGCCACCAGACGAAGACCTGGTCCGGTCGGTACGGCCGGTCCAGCCGCCGAGATCGGCCCGGCGCGTCGGATCGGCGCGACCCTGGCCGGCACGGCCCTGGTCGGCACGGCCGCGCGGGCGCCCCCGCTGGGCGCAGCTCGGGCAGTCACGCTGGATCATCCTGGCCCCGGTGGCGCTGCTCCTGCTGCTCATCCTGACCCTCACGATGAGCCTGGCCGCCGGCGGCAGGTGCGTCACCGCGACCGATCCCGTTCATGGCCTGGCGGTGACCGGACACCGGGCCGTTCCCGCCTGCCGGCCGGCCGGGACCGCGAAGACCTCCAGTTACGGCGGCTGAGCCGGCTGCCAGCCCGGCAGGTCGATGCCCGTCGCGGCGACGAGGCGGCACGCCGGTGCGGTTAAGCATGCCCACCAGCGATGCCCCGGCGGAGTGCCGGTCAGAGGACCGCGGGCGCGCCGAGGGCCCGCAGGTAGCTGGAAAACCCGCGCGGCGCCTTGCCGACCCGCCGGACGCTGGTCACCACGGGGATGCCGGCCGTGCGGGTGATCCGCAGCTGGCCGGCCAGCGCCGCACGCCGGGCCAGGTCCACGTCCTCGCCGGTCACGAGCGGCCGCCAGCCGCCCAGGGCCAGGTAAGCGTCGCCCCGGATGCCGAAGTTGGCGCCATGGACGTGCGGGTGGCCGTCGCGCAGGTGATGACGGCTGAGCCACTCAGCCCGGGTCGCCGGGCCCAGGTCCGCTCCGGGCAGCACGGTGCCCAGGACCAGGTGCGCGCCGCGCTGCGCCTCCGCCACCATGCGCGTCAGCCAGTCGGGCGGCACCTGCGAGTCCGCGTCGGTCGTGGCCAGCCAGACCTCGCTGGCGTGGTCACCGCCATCGAGCGCGGCGCTGGCCCCGGCCCGCCGGGCCGCGCCCACGCTGCGGGCGGTGATGGTGATCGACCGCAGGCCGCCGAATGCCGCGGCGATCTGCGGCGTTCCATCGTGGCAGCTGTCAAGCACGACGAAGATCTGCACGCTGACGTTGGCCACGGCCCGGTACAGGTGGCTTCGGGCCGCGATGATGGCCGTCAGGCACGGGCCGATGTGCTGCTCCTCATTGGCGGCCGGCACGATCACCGCGACCCGGCGGATCAAGCAGGGGTCCGGCGCTGCTGCTCGCTCACCACGGCGCTGCCCAGCCGGGCCAGATCCCGCTCGGCATGGTGCTGCCGCACGTACAGCTCAAGGTCGGCCACTCGCCGCGCGTGATCCTCGTCGAACGCGAGCGGCGCGGGCCCGAGGGCATGGCCGACCTGACGCAGCGTCCGTTCCGCCGCATCGGCGACGACCGCCCGCACCCGCAGCCCCAGCACGTCGCCGGCCGGGCCCTGGGCCCGGCCGGCGTCGATGAGCGCGGCGGCCTCCCGAAGCACGGCCGCCGACGCGTGCAGCGCGGCGTCCACGATGCCCACGTGCAGTCCGGCCAGCTCGCCCGTCCGCCGCTGCGACGCGCGCAGCAGCGTGGCCTGCAGGCCGCACGCGCCGCCCTGCCAGCAGGCCGCCACGCCCATGCCGCCCCACGCGAACCCGGGCCGGGTCAGGTACCAGCCGGGCGCGCCGACGGGCTCGGCCGGGGTCGCGTCAAACCGGACCGCCACGCTGGTGACCGTCCGCAGGCCGCGAGCCACCCAGCCGCCCGGCGGGTCGACCGTCACCGACGGATGACGCAGGCTGACCCGGAAAAGCCGACGATCCTCACCCACCAGGGCGGTAACGAGACCCGCGTCCAGCTGCCCGGCGAGCGAGCACCAGGGCTTGACGCCGGTCAGGACCACCTGGCCGACCGGGCCGGACGCCTCCAGCCGGACCTGGGGGGGCGCCTCGGCGGCGAACACCCCCCAGGTCCCGTCTGGGACGGCCGATCCCGACTCGGCGAGGATGGCCAGCGCGTCGCTGTGCGCCTCCAGCACTCGCGCCACCGTCAGGTTGCGCTGCGCGACCGCGGCCAGCACGGCCCAGCGGATCGCCGTCTGGCCGCCGCCCGGCTGCGGAAGCAGCCGACCGTAGGCGCGGGCCAGCCGCAGCGCCGCCTCGATGTCTTCCCCCGCCTCCTCGCAGGCGTCCAGCAAGGGCCTGGCCCAGCCCGGCAAACGGCCCAGGGCACCGGACTCGGGCAGGCCCGGATCCGGAGCGCCCGGACGTACGGCGCCGGCCGCGGCCGGGCGCCGATCCCCCTTAACTTCTGCTGGCACGCTTGCCCGCCGAGCGCGTCTTGGCATTCTTGGCCGCTGACCGCTCGGTCTTGGCATCCCCGGTGGTGAGCGAGCCGTCCGAACGCTCCAGGTGGGCCCGGATAAACCAGTGGAACTGCTCCAGCTGGCCGGAGTGGCCGATCAGCATGTCCTGGGTGACCTGGTCCAGTTCCTCGGTGTCCTCGATCGCGGCCCGCTGCGCGTCGATGATGCCCGCATACACGACGTCGAGCGCGGCCAGGTGCTCCAGGGTGCTGGCCCGGCCGATGGAGTAGTCATCCCAGCTGCGCTGGGCTACCAGTGCCCCCGGCGTGCCGGACGGTGATCCGCCCAGCGTCGCGATCCGCTCGGCGGTGTCGTCCACCATGGCGCGCACGGCCTCCACCTGCGGGTCGAGCATGGTGTGCACCGCGATGAAGTTCGGCCCCACGACGTTCCAGTGCACGTGCTTGAGGGTCAGCGCCAGGTCGTTCAGCGCGTTCAGCCGGTCCTGAAGCAGCGTGATCACGGTCTGGGCGGTGTCGGGCTTCATGCCCGGCACGGTGTAGGTCACCAAGGTCAATCACCTTCCTGGGATGTCGGCACTGACATGGCCCGGCCCGCTGCGGCACGCGCTGACCAGTCCCCCGGCCAGGCGACTGCCCCGGGCAGCCCTAGCTCGCCGAGCTGGGCCGTTTCGCTTACCACGGTCCTCTACCTCGGTTGCGGCGGTTTACTCATCGCGCCGGCGGGCAGGCGACCGCGATATGGATCTCATCTCCCGCCTGGAGCGGGCCGAACGGCTCGACACGATCGTCTCGGCCGGCCAGCGGGCCGCCCGGCTGATCCGGCCGGGCCGTTTCCGTGACGGCCTGCACGGAGTCTGGCTCGGGCACCCGCTGCATCCGGTCCTGGTGCAGGCGGCGGCCGGGGCCTGGCTATCGGCGAGCATCCTGGATGTCATCTCCCCGGACGAGACCGCCGCCCGGCGGCTGGTGGCCACCGGGCTGGCGGCGTCGGCGCCCACCGCGCTGGCGGGGGCGGTGGACTGGTCCGATCAGCATGAGCAGCAGATGCGGGTGGGCGTGGTGCACGCGCTGGCCAATTCCGTCGCCGTGGGCTGCTACGGTGCCTCGCTGCTGGCGCGCAGCCCGCGGGTCAGCCGGGCCCTGCGCCTGAGCGGGCTGGCGGCCCTCGGCGCTGGCGGAATCCTGGGCGGGCACCTGTCCTTCCGCCTGGCCGGCGGCGTTAATCATGCCGAGGCTGTCCCGCACCTGGTGCCGCCCGGCTGGCAGCACCTCATGGTGGCGGCTGAGCTACCGGAGGACACCCCGGTGCGCCGGATGCTCGGCGAGGTCCCGGTCGTGGTCATCCGGACGAGCGGCGGGCTGCACGGCGGCGGGCTGCACGTCCTGGCGGACCGGTGCAGCCACATGTCCGGCCCCCTCTCGGAGGGCGACCTGGCCGACGACTGCCTGAGCTGCCCGTGGCACGGCAGCATCTTCCGCCTCCGGGACGGATCGGTCGCCCGCGGGCCTGCGACGGCCCCGCAGCCGGTATTCGAGACCCGCGAGGTGGCCGGCGCGATCCAGGTGCGGCTGCCCGGCGCAGGCTAGCTGGGCGCTGCGACCGCATGACCCCCAAAAGGGCGGCCCGTGAGGGGCCGCATACAATTTGGTTAACGGTGAAGACACTCGCCTGCCGCGCTGACGCTCGGAGTTGCGATGTTGACCCCCCCGGACACGCTGGGAGCTAGCGCGCTGCCGGCCGGTACCGCCTCCCCGGCCAGTCTCTCTGGGGCTGACCTGGACAGGCTTACCGACGCTCAGCTAGCGGACCTGCTGCACCACCCCGATTACCGGGAGCCGGCCTGCGAGGCACTGGTCAGCCGGTATGACTCGCTGGTGCGCTCGTGCGCTTATCACTACCACCTGCCTGCTCAGTACACCGAGGAGCTAATCCAGGTCGGTTATGTCGGGCTGCTGAAGGCGATCAACAACTTCGACCCGGCGCTGACCGACCGGCTGGCCGCCTACGCGCAGGCCTGCGTGAGCGGCGAGATCAAGCGGTTCTTCCGGGACAAGCGCTGGCAGCTGCGGGTCCGCCGGGCGGATAAGGAGCTGCTGCTCCGGGCGCGCAAGGTCCGGGCCAAGCTCATCCAGCAGCTCGGGTCCGTCCCCACGGACGCCGAGGTGGCCCGCCGCCTGGACGTCAGCCTGGAGGCGCTGGAGGCCGCCGACCTGGCCGCCGACGCCTTCGCCCCCGCGTCCCTGGACGCCGAGCTGAGCACGCCCGACGGGCTGACGCTCGGCGATCTCCTCGGCTCCGATGACCCGGACCTGGAGCGGACCATCGACATGGAGGCGGTGTCGGCGCACTGGGCGGAGCTGCCCCGGCGAGAGCAGCGGATCCTCACCCTGCGGTTCTACGGGAACATGACCCAGGCCGACATAGCGGCGGAGCTCGGCTGCTCCCAGATGCATGTCTCCCGGCTGCAGGCCCGCGCGCTCCGGCATCTGCGGCGGCGGCTGCTCGCGGACGAGGCGGGCTGAGCGGGCTCCGCAGGAGCGGCCCGCCACGACTCAGGACCCGGCCCGCCGGGCCTCCCGCAGCAGGCGCAGCACGGCGGCTTCCGGGCCGCCCTCGGTGGCCAGCTCGCCGAACTGGCTGCTGGCACCCAGCTCACCCAGCGCCCGGGAAATCGTCACGCCGCGCTCGTAGCTGTCGATGACACGCGGGTCGATGTAGGCGGCCCGCGCGACGGCCGGGGTGTTCCCCAGGTAGCCGGCGACCTCCTGGATCACGCGGGCGATGGCGCGCTCGCGGGCGGTGTCACTGTCCGCGCGCTCGGATACGGCCAGGCCCACGGCGGCCAGCACGGTCGCGTTCCAGGTGCGGAAGTCCTTGGCGGTGAACTCACCACCGGAGATCTCGCGCAGGTAGTCGTTAATGTCGGCGGCGGTGACGTCGTGACCGCCGGCGCCGGTCCGGTAGGCCAGCAGCTCCGTCCCGCCCCACCGGCGCCGCTTCAGGCAGACGACGTGCTCCCGGCGGATGGTGGCCAGCCCGTAGGTTCCGTTCTCCGCCGCGTACTCCTCGCCCCCGGCCCGGAAGAAGCCCAGGTCAATAAGCCGGATCGCGGCGGCCAGGACCCGGTCCCGGCGCAATCCGGAGCCGCCCAGATGGGCTACGACCGTCTCGCGGATGCGGGGCAGCGCGGCGCCGAACTCCAGCACGCGGTCGAACTTCAGCTGGTCCCTGTGCTCCCGCCACTGGTCGTGATACCGGTACTGGCGGCGGCCGGCCGCGTCGGTGCCGATGGCCTGAATGTGGCCGTCAGGGTCCGGGCTGATCCAGACCTCCCGCCAGGCCGGCGGGATGACCAGGCCCTTGATCCTGGCCAGCGTGGCCGGGTCGGTGACCGGCTGGCCCGACGCCGAGAGGTAACGGAAGCCGCGGCCGGACCGGCGGCGGATCAGCCCGGGCTCGTCGAGATTGCTGCGCGCCAGCCCGCCTGCCTGCTCGTCGATCATCGGCGCCCGGCCTTCAGCCCGGGCTCGCCATGCCCAGCCGGAGCCGACAGCATCATGCGCTCTCCTCGCGCAGCCGGGGCAGCACCGTGCCGACGCCGAAGGCCAGGAATCCGAGCGGCAGGCTGCTGGCCACCGGCCGCAGCACGATCCGCGTGATCGCCTCAGCGCCCGCCTGGCCGGACCCGGACCCGCTCTCCGGCTGCCCGCGTGCAGGCCCTGACATCCCGACCCCTCCCTGAGGCTCGCCGGGCCGGGACGCAGCCCGGCCTAGTGGTTGCGCAGCGCCTCGACCAGCTGCTGCTTGCTCATGGACGACCGGCCCTTGATGCCGATCTCGCGGGCCCGCCGGAGCAGGTCGTCCTTGCTCATGTCGGTGTACGACGGGCTCTTGCCCCCCTTGGCCGCGACGCTCTTGCGCGAGGTGGCGGCGGACGCGTTGGCGATCCGCGCCGACTTCTCCTTGCTCTCGCCGTGCTCGCGCAGCTTCTGGTAAGTCGTCTCATCCTTGATCTGGGCTCGCGCCATGGCATGCTCCTCTCACTCGGGCGAGTTCGCTGCTACCCGCCGGCCCAGCCAGCAAACCGGGTTCCCCGTCGTGGATGTCCGGCCGCTAACCCTCTGCTAGCTGCCGTCCTCGCCGGGCCACGTCCCGGTCAGCCGGCGGGTGCCCTCAGCGGCCCCCCGGTCGACCGCGGCCTTGACCACGGCGAAGATGGCGCCCTGCGGTCTCAGACCGCCACGAGCTCGGCGGCTGAGTCGGTCTCGGCTGAGTCAGTCTCGGCAGGGCCGGATGCCAGCGGGGGCACCTCCAGGCTGGCGCGGACGGCGGCCCGGGCCCGGTGCAGGCGCGACATCACCGTTCCGATCGGCGTTCCCATGGTCTGCGCGGTCTCGCTGTAGCTCAGGCCGTGCACGTCTGCCAACAGCAGAGCCCGGCGGAACTCCGCGGGCAGGCTGTCCAGCGCCGCCTTTACCTCCGGGGTGGGAATCTGCTCCAGGACCTGCGTCTCGGCGGACCGGGCCTGGCCCGGTGCCGTGCCGGCCGCCTGCCCGGCTGGCAGCTGATCGGGACCGCCCATCGGCATGACCACCGGGTCGCGCTGGCGCTTGCGGTAGTCGTTGATGAAGGCATTGGTCATGATCCGGTGCAGCCAGGCCTTGGCGTGGTCGCCGCTGAACCGGTGAAACGCACGGCACGCGCGGACCAGCGTCTCCTGGACGAGATCCTCGGCGTCTTCCCGGTTATGGGTCATCCGCAGCGCCCGCGCGTACAGCGAGCTCCGGTACTGAGCCATCTCGCGGTCGAACCGGAGCGCGAGCTCCGCGCTCATCCGGCTGTGCTGTCTCATCGGCCCCTCTCTCAGACGACTGGCGTCAGCCCCGGCCCACCCCACTGCCCCGGACGGCCCGAAGTATGGCTCGGCCCGGCACGGAACTGTGGCGCTGTCCCGGAGGGTGACCGATCGCGGCCCCGGACGCGCGGGCGTGGCCGGGCGCCGGCGGGCCGGGCGGCGTGCTGCGGGCCGCGCCGCCGCGGGGCAGCCGCGGCGGCGGGCGAGGGCGTTAAAGCCGATCGAATGCCCAGAGCGTGGTGGTCGTCCCGCTCAGCCGCAGCTGCCTGCTGGCCGTGACCTTCAGGCGGTCCCCGATCGCGCCCGCCGGGATCTCGGGCGCGAGCAGCACGACCCGGCCACCGGGACGGGTGATCCTGTCCATCTCGGCGAGGACCTCGGCGAGCCACGTCGGCTGGCCGGCCGGCGACCCGGGCCGGGCCGACGGCAGGGCAGACACCACGGCGGCGACAGAGCCGGCCGGCAGCGTCAGCTCGCGGGCGTCGCCCCGCCAGACGGTCGCGCCCGGCGCGTGGCGGCCAGCGGCGGCCACCGCGGCCGGGTCCATGTCGATGCCCCGCACGGTGGACCAGCCGGCGGCGAGCGCCTGGCCCAGGATGGCGCCCGAGCCGCAGCACGGGTCCAGCAGGTTGCGCCGCGGCTGGCCGGCCAGGCCGACCATCATCGCCGCGACCGACGGCCGCAGGGCGCCCGGCCGCTCGGCCTCAGTCGCGGCGCGGGGCTGCGCGGTCCCGTCGGACAGCCGGAGCCCGGCGACCAGGTGACCGGGCCGGTACTCGCCGATCCAGACCTCGATCTGGGCCGGGTCGGCGGCCTTCCATCGCGGCCTGCCGCCGGCGATCGACCGGCTCAGCTCGTCGCGCAGGGCGGTACGCCGGAACGAGCGCTCCTGGCGGACCCGCGCGATCACCCGGTAGGTCATCGCCCCGGCCAGCGGCCGCACCGCCTGCGACCAGGCAGACAGGGCCTTCTCGACCTGCTCCGGCCGCCACACCCGCCGCGCGATCAGGCTCGGGTTATCGCCGGCCGACCGCACGGTCCGGCCCACCTCGACGAACAGGTCCTCGACGCTCCGCAGCCGCGACAGGCTCTCCCGGCCGGCCCGCTCCGCCTCGAACAGGATCAGGTCGGCGCGGCCGTCGAAGCCGACCTCAGTGACCTGCACCCCCGGCAGGCGCTTGAGCTCCCGGGTAATGATCGGCGTCGCTCCCGGCACCGCGCTGGCGAACATCCGGGTGACGCCGCGCCGAGGCTGGCCGGCCGCCGGGTCGTCCGGGACGCCGCGCTGCATCCCTCAAGGTTAGATGCCGGCCGGGGTCAGCAAGCCCGCGAGGCGGGGCAGCAGGTCCTGGGCCACGGCCAGGTCGGTATCGAGCGGCCGGTCCCCGAGGTCGCCCGGGAGCGCCGCGTCCGCCAGCCCGAACGCGTCCGCCAGCGGGCCGGGCGGCGGGCGAACGCCGCGCATCCGCAGCGCGCGGACCGACGCCACCAGCTCGCTGGCCAGCACGAGCTGGTAGGCGCCGGCCACGTCGGTCGTGGCCCGGGCCGACTGGGTGGAGAATCCGGCGTGCTCCTCGACGCCCCGCGAGAGCACCGCGCTGCCCAGCGCCGCCGGGGCGGCCAGCCGGCGGATATCGGCGATCGCCGCGTGCGCCACGTACTCCAGGATCATGATGCCCGAGCTGGGCCGCGGACCGGCGGCCAGGAACGGGGCCAGCCCGGTAAAGCCGGGCTCGACCAGCGTGCCCAGCCGCGCGGCCGACAGCGCCGCCGTCTGGAACAGCGCCGCCCGCACGGCATCGAGCGCCAGGCCGGCGTACGCGGTGTGGAAGTTCCCGTTGTGCCAGACCGCCTGCCCGGCCACGTCAATGAGCGGATTCTCGGCCGCGGCGTTAATGTCGCTGGTCACCGTCTGCTCCGCCCGCCAGACCGCGTCCATTGCCGCGCCGTGCACCTGCGGCAGCGCCCGGTAGCCGTAGGGATCCTGAATTCTCGCGGCCGGGCGCCGCTCGCCATCCAGCAGCGCGCGCAGCTGCGCGGCCACGGCCTGCTGGCCGCGGTGATGCCGGTCCCGGTGGACGGGCTCGGCGTACGGCTCCGTCGAGGCGTCCACGGCTACGTGCGACAGCGCGGCGATGACGGTGCTTACCGACAGCAGGCCGCTCAGGTCGTGGCAGGCGACCGCGGCCTCGCCCAGCGTGGCCGCGTTACTAGACAGGAAGGCCAGCGCGTCCGCCGGGTCCAGGGCGAACCGGAGCTGGGACGCTCCCGCCGGCCGCCAGTCTCGCTCGCCGAGCAGGCATAGCGCGGTAACGGCCAGGGCGGTCAGGTCGCCCGTACCGATAGCGCCGTAGGTGGGCACGGGCACGGCCAGGCCGCGATTGACGGCCTCAGCCAGCACGTCCAGCACGGCCGGGTCGACGCCCGACCCGCCGGCGGCGAGCTGGTTGGCCCGGACCACCAGCATGGCCCGGCTGAGCCGGGCCGCGATCAGCGGGCCGCCGCCGCCCGCGTGGCTGCGCAGCAGCCGCAGGCCGTTCCCGGCGGCATCGTCGCCGAGCACCAGCTGGTCCCGGTTGGCCCCGACGCCGGTGGTCCGCCCGTACACCGGCCGCTGGCGGGCCACGGCGGCGGCGACCCGCGCGGCCGCCCGGGCCCGGTCGCGCCCGCCGGGGCTGATCGCCACCTCAGCTCGGCGGCTGGCCACGGCGGCGACCTGGGCGCCGGTCAGCGACTCACCGTCGAGCAGGATGGGGGAGGTGCTCATTACCGAGAATCTAGCTAGTTTGCCGATGAGCCGTCTGGGGACTTAAGAGCGATGTCGGGTCAGGAGCCGGATCCTCGCCAGGAGACTCCGGAGCAGCGGGATGACCGTAACCTGGCCGAGCTGCTCCAGGAACTGCGGGTGGCCGGTCTCGGTGTGCAGGTCCTCTTCGGCTTCTTGCTGTCCATCCCGTTCTCGACCAAGTTCTCCCGGCTGAGCCTGGCTCAGCGCGACCTGTACATCACCACCCTGCTGCTCGCCGCCCTGGCCACCGCCCTGCTGCTCGCCCCGGTCGCGTATCACCGCCTGGTATTCCGGCGCCGGGAGAAGGAGCGGCTGGTCCGAGCGGCCAACGTGCTGGCGATCCTCGGCCTGGCCGCGGTCGGGCTGGCCGTGACGTCGGCCGTCGCGCTGATCGTCAGCTATGTGACCCCGGGAATGCCGACGGTACTCATCAGCATCATCGTCTTCTGCATGTTCGCCGGGCTCTGGTTCGCGTTCCCGCTAGCCCGCCGCCGGTAGCCAGCCGAGCTGGCCGGGCGCTGCGGTGCCGACGCGGCCCGGCGTCAGCCCCCTGCCATCCCCGCGCGACGGCGGTCGGCCCTGATGGTCTCGATCGCGAGCACCACGGCCAGCTGGAGCACGGGATCCTCGCCGTCCTCGACCTGGACGGCGAACCGCTCCCGCAGGGACCGCTGCTGCGAGATCGCGGCCACTGGCACGCCAGCGCGAGCGACCACGTACTGGCGGCCGGAGAAGTTACCGCGCGCCTCCAGGTGATCGCCGCCTGACTCGATCTCGAAATGCTGGCCGAGGAAGCCCCGGGGCCGGACGGTGGCGCGGTGGCCCCCCGCGCTGATCTCAAAGCCCCGCGACCAGGGCCCTTTGCTGAGGACCGCTGCCTCCCGGCCCGCGATATCGCGAATGGTCAGTGTGCGCGAGAACCTGAGCCTGCCCTGCACCTCGAACTGCGGCGCTCCGGTCTCATCGGTAATCGCGAACTGGTCGGTCAGGGCCCATTTACGGGACAGCAGGTAGTTCTTCGCCACCTGCGCAGCATAATTCAGGCGGCCCGGACGGTTCGGTGAAAGATGCACGGGCAGCCGCCCGGTGGCATCGTGGGGCTGTGGTCAGCTCAGGACAGCCGTCGGTGGGGGGTGAGGCGGCGGGACGCGAGACGGCGGAGTGGGCGCCGTCGGAGTGGGCGCCGTCGGAGTGGGCGCCGACCGTAGAGCACATGCCGGGCCGCGTCGAGGCGATCGCTGAGGGCCGCCCGATCCGGCCGCTCTGGCAGAACGAGGCCGGCGGCCTGGCCTTCCTGATCGGAACGGGTCCCGGCAGCTGCTTCGTGAAGTGGGCGCCCGCTGGCTCGGGGCTTGATCTTCCGGCCGAGGCCGTCCGGCTGGCCTGGGCCGTCGCGTTCACGCCGGTGGCGCGACCGCTTGGCCAGGGCGCCGACGAGAGCGGATCGTGGCTGATCGCCACGGCCCTGCCGGGCCAGAGCGCGGTGGCGCCGCGCTGGCTGGCCGATCCCCGAACCGCCGTCACCGCGATTGGCCGGGGGCTGCGCGCCCTGCACGACAGCCTCCCGGTGGACGGCTGCCCCTTCTCCTGGACCGCGCCGGACCGGGTGACGGATGCCCGCCGCCGGGCGGCCAGCGGCGGCATTGACCCTGCCCGCTGGGATGAGTCTCACCGGCGGCTGGGGGTCGGCGGCGCCCTGGAGCTGCTCAGCGAGCCGCCGCCGGTCGATCAGCTAGTCGTCTGTCACGGCGACGCCTGCGCGCCGAACACGATGCTCGACGAGGACGGCCAGTGGTCGGCGCACGTCGATCTCGGCGATCTCGGCGTAGCGGACAGGTGGGCCGACCTGGCCGTGGCTACCTGGAGCACGGAGTGGAACTACGGACCAGGCTGGGCCGGGACGCTGCTGGAGGCCTACGGAGTCGGTCCCGACCCGCGCCGCACCGAGTACTACCGCCTGCTCTGGGACCTCGGGCCCTGAGTTAGCTCGATCCACCGGCCGTCGGGTCAACGAACCGCCGGGCTCTCCGGCAGCTGGGCTGGCGGCTCCCACGGGCCGGAGACCGAGTCGAGCAGGTCGCCACGAGCCTGCTCGACCGCCGCGAGGATCGCCCCGCGCAGGACCGGGCCGCCGGAGACTCCGGTGGGCACCACGCGGGGGTGGGCCGGGCAGATGCGGCCGACCTCGGCGGCCACCCGCTCGGCCAGCTCGGTTCCGCCCGCCCGGCCGACGTCCCCGCCGAGCACCACCAGGCCAGGGTCGAGCACCACCGAGATGGCGGCCACGCCCGTGGCCACGCGACCCGCCAGTTCCGCGACGAAGTCACGGCCCCGCATGTCACCCGAGCCGGCCGCCGCGACAGCGGCCTGGACCGAGGCGGCCGCCGTGGGCGCGGTGAACCCGTACCGCGCGGCCAGCGGCAGCACCGCCTGCGCACCGACCAGCGACTGGAACGCCCCGGTCGCCGGGTGCGTGACATCCTGGGGCAGCGGCACTCCGGGCACCGGCAGGTAGCCGATCTCGCCCGCCGCCCCGCCGACACCGCGATGCAGCCTCCCGCCCAGGACGGTGGCCAGGCCGAGGCCGACGCCGATCCAGACCAGCACGAAGTCGGTCTCGCCGACCGCGGCGCCGACCGCCCGCTCGGCCATGGCCGCCAGGTTGACGTCGTTCTCAATGGTGACCGGCTTGCCCAGCTCACTGCGGAGCGCGTCCAGGACACCCTCGTGCCAGGCGGGTAGGTTGACCGCCAGCCGCGGGTCGCCTGTCCGGGGATCCATCACCCCCGGCGTGCCGATCACCAGCGCGCGCAGCGCCTCGGGCGAGACCCCGGCCGAGGCGCAGGCGGTCACGACGGCTCCGCGGACCAGCTCGACCGGGTCCTGGGCGCCAATCGGGTTGACCGAGACCTCGGCCACCACGTTGCCGGTGACGTCGGCCACGCCGGCACTGACCTCGTCCCGCTCGACGTGCAGTCCGGCCACGTACGCGCTGGAGGGCACCACCGCGTAGAGGGCGGCGTTCGGGCCCCGGCCCCCGGCCAGCTCGCCGGCCACCGTGACCAGGCCGCGCTCCTCGAGCCGGGACAGCAGCTGCGATGCTGTCACCTTGGACAAGCCGGTGTACTCCCCGAGCTGCGCCCGCGTGAGCGGGCCGCCCGTCAGCAGCAACTCGAGAGCAGCCCGGTCGTTCAGCTCCCGCAGCAGGCTCGGCGTCCCCGGCCGTCGCTCCATGCCTACCCCTTCACCCGCGCTGGTCCTGTCGGCTCCGCCGTCGATAGCCCCGTGGCCCCGCTGGCCAGCGTGCCAGGAACGCGCACTGTGTCTCAATATGGCAACGGGAGCTATCTTACAGGAAACTTTCCTGTTAGTTTCGGCGCAGATCGTGTCCAGGCCGCTACATGGCGGGCCCCGGCAGGACCGACCGGCGCAGTGCCCCAAACACCGCGTCCGGCCAGTCACCAGCGTAGGGTGCCGGCCGCCAGCGAGCGCGCCCGGGCCGGAGGCGTCCGCCCGGAGGACGTGACTCCGCGACAGGCAGAGCCGGGAAGGGAGATCGGGCAGTGAACTTCACCAGATCAGCAGCCGCGGTCGGCGCGGCTGTCATGCTCGCTGGAGCCGCCGCAGGGTGCGGCTCCAGCGGTAGCTCCGCAGCGTCAGGGTCAGCGGCACCCGCCAAGCTCGTCGTATGGCGGATGGGCGCATCGGTCCCGTCCCAGGTCACCTGGATGAACGGCGTCATCCAGCAATTCCACAAGCAGTTCCCGGCCTACGCCAAGACCAGGGTCGTTACCAGCTGGATCCCGTGGGGCAACCGCACGACCGACTGGACCAATGCGCTGACCAGCGGCAAGGGCGCCCCGGACATCACCGAGCTGGGCAACACCGACACTCCCGGGATCGCCTCCCAGGGCGCGCTCGCTGACGTCACCAGCAACGTCAAGAGCTGGTCGCACAGTTCGGACCTCATCGCGGGCAACCTGGCCAACGACACCGTCAGCGGCCAGAACTTCGCCGTGCCGTGGTTCGGCGGCGTCCGCGGAGTCTGGTACCGCAAGGACCAGTTCGCCGCGGCTGGCATCACGGCGCCCCCCACTACGTGGGCCCAGCTGGTCGCGGACGCCAAGCTGCTGATGAAGAAGCACCCCGGCACCTATGGCATCGGCGCGCCCAGCAACTTCACCAACGCGATCGTCAGCTTTATCTGGGGCGCTGGCGGCCAGGTAGCGGTGCAGCAGGGCGGCAAGTGGGTGGCCGAGCTGAACACCCCCCAGTCGGAGGCCGGCATCAAGTTCTATTCCGACCTGCTCCTGAGCCAGCATGTCTCCCCGGCCAAGTACATCGGCCAGACCGAGCTCGGCGCACCCGGCGCTACTTCAGGCGGCTCCAACGAGGACTTCGCCAAGGGCACGCTGGACATGTACATCGACGGGCCCTGGGCCTTGGCCTCGCTCGAGGCGGTCAGCAGGAAGTACGCCTCCCAGTGGGCCTCATTCCCGATCCCCAGCCAAAGCGGACCGAACCCGGCTCCGGCCTTCTCCGGTGGCTCCGACCTCGGCGTCTGGGCCAAGAGCCCGAACAAGGCGGCCGCCTGGGACCTGGTCACGGTGATGGACAGCCCGTCCAACGCGACCACCTTCGCCAACTCGCAGGGCTTCTTCCCGGAGTTCACCTCGCAGCTGTCCAGCGGCGTGTACTCCAGCAGCCCGGTCATGGCCGGATTCGCCAAGGCCGCCGGCGTCACCCAGATCTCGCCACTGAACTCCAAGAACTGGGCCACGGCCGACGCCACCGATCAGATCGTCCCGAACATGATGAAGTCGCTGATGCAGGGCGCCAGCCTCACTGCGACGGTGAACAAGGCCAACACCGCCCTGCAGAATGTGCTGAACACCGGCCAGCAATCCTGACCGGCTGACTGGCTGACCGGGTTCCCGCCGGGGCCGATCAGCCTCCGGGCGGCCGGGCCGCCCGCGCACGACCCCCCTTGTGCGCGGGCGGCCCGGACCGGCCGGTCATCTGCCATCCGCTGCCGCCTATCGCCCGCCCACGCCCGCCAGAGAGGAGCTGAATGATGGCGGACACCGTCCAGCGCGAACCCGGAGTGCGGCCGGCCCCCCGGCCCGGCCAGCCCCTGCCCCGCCTGCCTGCCCGGACCCGGGCGGCCGCCTTCGTCCGGCGCCATAAGCTCGCCCCCTACCTGCTGCTGGCGCCGGCCCTGGCCGGGATCACCCTGGTCCTGCTGTGGCCGCTCGCCCAGGTGACCTTGTTTTCCTTCCAGAACTACGGCTTGCCCCAGCTCACTGGCGCCGCGCCGACCCAGTGGGTGGGCCTGGCCAACTTCACTGCCACCTTCAGGGACCCGGAGTTCTGGCTGGCGCTGCGGACCACCGTGGTGTTCGCCGTCGTGGTCGTCCCGCTGACCCTGGTCACCGGCACCGCCATCGGGCTGCTGCTGAACCGGCTCGGCCGCAAGATGTCGGCATTCGTGGCCGGAGCCGCGCTGCTGGCCTGGGCCACTCCCCCGACGGCCGGCGCGATCTTGTTCTACTGGCTGTTCAATCCGGACGGCGGCCTGGTGGACTGGGGCCTGGCCCGGCTGCCGCACTGGCTGATGGGCAGCACCAACTGGGCGCAGTACAACTGGACCACCACCGGAGCTGTCCAGGCCTACACGGTGCTGACCCTGCTCGTGCTCTGGACGTCCTTCCCGTTCATCGCGGTGGCGGTGCTGGCCGGCCTGAAGACCGTGCCGGCCGAGCTGCACGAGGCGGCCCGGGTCGACGGAGCCAACCGGCGGCAGGTGTTCTGGAAGATCACCTTCCCGCTGCTGAAGCCGATCTTCCTGGTCCTGCTGCTGCTGTCGGTGATCTGGGACTTCAACATCTTTACCCAGACCTACCTGATCACCGGCTTCCCCGGAAACCAGAACGAGTACAACCTGTCGCTTTACATCTACGACAAGGCGTTCGGCTTCCCGCCCAGCTACGGGCTCGGCGGCGCGCTCGCCCTGATCTTCACGCTCATCGTGCTGGTCGTCACGGTCGGCTACGTCCGTACCTCGGTCCGGCAGGGGGTACTGACATGACCGCCGCGCAGCCGCGGATGCGGCCAGCCGCCGGAGCGCCGGGCGCGGGAGCACGGGCGGCGGGCGGCGGGCGGTCCCGGGCCCGGACGGCCCGCCAGGCCCGCGCCGTTACCCGCAACGGAATCGGGCTGATCATCGCCCTGGTGACGCTCTTCCCGATCTTCTGGATGATCTCGACCGCGCTGAAGCCCTCGCAGGAGATCTACTCGCTGACCCCCAGCCTGCTGCCGGCCCATCCCACCCTCGGCAACTTCAGCCGGGTGATCAGCGGCCAGGCATCCGGCATCGGCTCGGTCTGGCTGTTCTTCCGCAACAGCCTGTCGGTGACCCTGGCCACCGTCATCGTGGCCTCGGTCGTGTCGCTGCTGGCCTCGGTCGCCGTCGCCCGGTTCCGCTTCCGGCTGCGGGCCTCGTTCCTCATCATGCTGCTTATCGTGCAGATGATTCCCGGTCAGGCGCTGATCATCGCCCTGTTCGTGGACTTCAACCGGCTCGGCCTGCTGGAGAACCTGGGCGGCCTGGTCCTCGTCTACGCGGCCCAGGCGCTGCCGGTGTCGATCTGGATGCTGCGCAATTTCGTGGCCACCGTGCCCAGGGAGCTGGAGGAGGCCGCGGCCATCGACGGGGCTTCGGCGCCCCGGATCTTCTGGCGGATCCTGTTCCCGCTGGTGATGCCAGGGCTGGTCGCCACCAGCATCTTCTCCTTCATCACCGCCTACAACGAGTTCATCGTCGCGCTGACCTTCCTCGGCCAGGCGCACTCGAGCTATACGCTGCCGATCTACCTCACGTACTTCTTCAGCCGGGGCGGCGCCGAGTGGGGCCCGATCATGGCCGCGTCCACCCTCTACACGGTGCCGGTGCTGGCCTTCTTCATGCTCGTCCGCCGCTGGCTGGTCGGCGGGCTGGTCGCCGGCGCGGTGAAGGGATGAGGGCGCACAGCGCCGCTGATCCAGAGCTGGCCCGGCTGGCCGAGGCCGTCCTGATCCCGCCCTTCCCCAGCCAGCAGGCGCCAGCGTGGATACTGGCCGCGCTCGCCGACGGGCTGGCAGGCGTCACGCTGTTCGGCCCCAACATCGACTCGCCGGCCCAGCTGGCCGACCTGACCGGGGAGCTGCGGGCCGCCGCGCCGGGGGCGGTGATCGCCATTGACGAGGAGGGCGGCGATGTCACGCGCATCGCCCACCGCCGCGGCAGCCCTTATCCCGGCAACGCTGCCCTCGGCGCCATCGACGACGTCGGGCTGACCGAGGCCGTGTACGCGGCGCTCGGCGCCGACCTGTCGGCCCTCGGCGTGAACCTGAACCTGGCTCCGGCGGTAGACGTCAACACCGCCGCCGACAACCCCGTCATCGGCACCCGGTCATTCGGCTCCGACACGGCCCTGGTGGCCCGGCACGCTGCCGCGGCCGTGGCCGGGCTCCAGTCGGCCGGCGTCGCGGCGTGCGCGAAGCACTTTCCCGGGCACGGCAGCACGCGGCTGGACAGCCACCACGAGCTGGCCACGGTCGACGCGTCGGCTGCGCTGCTGGCCGACCGCGACCTGCCGCCGTTCGCCGCGGCCATCGCCGCCGGCGTGCGCGCCATCATGCCCGGCCACCTGCGGGTACCCGAGCTGACGGGTGACCTGCCGGCCTCGCTGTCGCCGGCGGCCCTGACTGGCCTGTTGCGCGGCGAGCTGGGCTTCGCCGGGGTGATCGTGTCGGACGGGCTGGAGATGCGAGCCGTCAGCGACGTGTACGGAATCCCGGAGGCCGCCGTGCTGGCCGTGCTGGCCGGCACCGACTTGCTGTGCCTGGGCCGGGACCAGGATCAGCAGATGTACGCCGATGTTCGTTATGCCCTGATGACGGCCGTGCGCACCGGCCGGATGCCGGGGCAGCGGCTGGAGGAAGCCGCCGCCAAAGTCGCCGAGCTGCGCTCCTGGACCGCCGCCGCCGGCCGCGCACGCGGCAGCGACGCCGAGATCGGGCTGGCCGCCGCCCGCCGCGCCGTCCGCGTCGACGGCGTGCCGCAGCCGCTCCACCGGCCGTTCGTCGTGGAAGTGGTCCCGCCGGCCAACGCGGCGGCGGGGATGGTGCCCTGGGGCCTCGGCTCCTGGGTGCAGACCGACAGCCTGCGGCGGATCAGCACCGGGGCCCCGGCCGCCGACCTGGAAGCCTCGATTGCCGAGCTGCTGGCCGACGCCACCGGACGCTCACTGGTGATCGTCGTCCGCGACGCGCACCGCTACCCGGCGGCCGCCGGCGTGGTCAGCGCCATCCTGGCCGCCCGCCCGGACGCGGTCGTCGTGGAAATGGGCCTGCCAGTCTGGCGCCCGCCGGCCGGCCTCTACCTGGCTACCTTCGGGGCAGCCCGGACCAGCAGCCGGGCCGCCGCCGAGGTCCTCGGCCTGGCCGGCCCCTGACCACCCCGCCGAGCCCTCGGCCTAGCGGGCCCCCGACCGCCGCCTCTCCGGCGGCCGCCGCACCGACTCAGCTCAGCCACGCCTGTGGATAAACGCGTCGCACCGCGCCCCACCTGTGGACATGCATCGGTGGTTCGGATTGCGCTTGCTGGGACCAGCCCAACCCGAACCACCGATGAAATCCCCCCGGCCCGAGCGCGGAGGGACGGGGCGCGCTGTGATGCTAGGTGCGAGAGTGACTAGTGGGGGCGGGGTGCGGGCTGCTGAGCAAGTGGCTGCGGCTCGGCGGAGCGGGGCGGGCTGCGGAAGGTGGTCGCTGCGGCTCAGTGGAGCGGGGCGGGCTGCGGAAGGTGGCAGCTGCGGCTCGGTGGCGCGGCAAGCTGGCCAGGCGCAGCCCACCAGCCCCAGCGCCGTCGCTCCAGCGGCCCAGGCAACCCCAGATGCCTCTCCGAGCAGCCCTCCAGCCCTCCAGCCCTCCAGCCGTCTCGCCGGCACAAGGCACTCTCCAGCAGCAGCCGGCCGCTCTTCTAGCAGCCTCCGAGCGCGCCTCCAGCAGCGTGGGCGTGCAGTCGCTGCTGCTGTTACAGCAGCAGCGGATGCACGCCGATGGCGTTCGCGGCCGCCCAAGGGGCACCGACGCTACGACGGCAGGCGCCCAGGACGTCGGGCCACCCTCCGGAGGACCAGGGTGGCGCTCACTCCGGGGCGTTCGCTGGCGAACTCCGGCTGTGGCAGCCACCGGGCGCTAATCCCCAGTCTCGGGCAGGGTCTAGCGTGCGGCATCAGCGACTGGGGGCCGTTTACCTGCATAATGCTTGGCATGCGTTTGTCCGCACGTGCCGATTACGCCCTCCGCGCCGCGATTGAGCTCGCCGCCTCCGGCGGCGGCCATGTCACGGCCGACCAGCTCGCGCGCAGCCAGGCGATTCCGGGCAAGTTCCTGGAGGCCATCTTGACCCAGCTGCGGCGCGCGGGCCTGGTGCGGAGCCAGCGCGGCCCGGACGGCGGGTTCTGGCTGGCTCGGCCAGCTACGGAGATTTCAATGGCCGACATCATCAGGGCCATCGACGGGCCGCTCGTAGGCGTGCGGGGCGAGCGCCCGGAGAACCTTGGCTATATCGGCGCGGCCGAGCCGCTGCAGACGGTGTGGATCGCCCTGCGGGCCAACGAGCGGGCCATCCTGGAAGACGTGAACCTCGAGCACATCGTCTCCGGTCAGCTGCCGGACGAGGTCCGCAAGCTCTCCGAGAGCCCGGGTGCCTGGGAGTAACCAGGCCGAATGGCCCCAGATGGCCCTAGGAGGCCTGGGCCGTGGGGCGGCCCTGGCCGTAGACAGTCCTGGGCCGTGGGGCGGCCCTGGCGCTAGGCGGTCCTGACCCTGAGCCGCCGTGGCCCTGGGCAGCTTTGATCTTGGGGACGCTGGGCGGCGCTGGGCCCCAGGCGGTTCTGACGCCCGGCTGGCGGCCGGGCGGCTAGCGACGGCTTAGACCGGCACCATGTTGGTGATGTCGCGGATCCGCTCGAACTGGGGAGCGGCAACCGGAAGCTTGGACTGGTTAAGTACCTCGGGCTCGGCGATGATGCTCCGGCCCTGGCTGACGCTGAGCTTGCGCGGGGCGGCAATCGGCAGCCGCGCTCCGGCGGGCACCGTGACGCGCTGGCCCGTGGCTGCCGCCGCGGGTACGCCGTTGCTGGCGCCGTCGTGCCCGGCGGGCCGGGGCGCGGGCGGGCCGTCGAGGCCAGGCGTCATCCCGCCCACGGGGCCGGCGTAGACCGGCTCGTTCTGCAGCTCGGCGAGCGCGAAGCTGTCGGACACCTCGCGGAGCACCTGGGACAGTGGGGCCCCGAGCGCGCCGCAGATCGAGGCGAGCAGCTCGGAGGAAGCTTCCTTCTGCCCGCGCTCAACCTCGGACAGGTAACCCAGTGAGACACGCGCCGCAGCCGACACCTCGCGCAGGGTCCGGCCCTGACGGAGACGCAGTCGCCGAAGCGCATCGCCAAGCATGTGACGAAGCAAGACCATCGCCGCACTCCCTCCCGAGGCCGATCCTGACTCCTCCACCGTACCTGCCCTTACGGACAGTTCGGGAGAGGGTATAACTGCGTGTTCGCCGGTGTAACGCTGTAATCAGCTTATGTCTTCCCTGAGAGTGCCGATCAGCAGGTCCAGCGCGCTCTCGACGGTGCCCTTCCGGATGGTGTGCCGGTCACCGGTGAGTGCCAGCTCCCGGGTCACCGTGCCGCCCGGGCCGGCGACCGAGATGAACACCATCCCGACTGGCTTGCCCTCCGCCGGATCAGGGCCGGCCACGCCAGTGGTCGAGATCCCGACGGTGGTTTCCAGCCGGGCGCGAGCGCCCTCGGCCATCGCCTCCGCGACGGCCGGATGCACAGCCCCATGACGTTCTAGCAGGTCATCGGGTACACCAAGAATAGCGGCCTTGACGTCGGTGGCGTACGCCACGATACCGCCGCGGAAGGCGGCCGAGGCGCCGGGAACGCTGGTGAGCGCTCCAGCCAGCATCCCGCCGGTCAGTGACTCGGCCGACGCGATCGTCTCGCCGCGGCCGATGAGCAGGCTCACAGCGTCGTTCGCGAGCTCGTTCGCACGGCTCCTGCGCGCCGTCATGAGTGACCTCCTCCAGCACCCGGGGGGGCCGGGCCGGCCGCATCTCGGCTCACCGTCGCCCGGCCCGCAGCCAGTTCGCTTGCCGCTGAATCCGAACCAGCCGCATCCGAGCCGACAGAATCCGAGCCAGCCGCATCCGAGCCAGCCGCATCCGAGCCAGCCGCATCCGAGCCAGCCGCGTCCGA
>JGI20205J14842_1000052_pt1 | contig 26523 bp, 28 predicted proteins | sample NGESurshal092012_2_FD_14842 | JGI IMG/M metagenome (IMG submission 14842) | reverse complement strand
CCGGAAGGGCGCGACAGGCTGCCGCCCCGGAATCGGCGAGTCCCCCGGCCCACCCGCCTGGCTTTGGCACAGGCCTCACACCAGTTGCGGGCCGGACGGCCTGGCGCGCCCGGAGGGCGTGCCCTTGAGGCCGTAGAGAAAGTCGTCCTCAGCATGGGGGCCGGATCATGCCGCATCTCGCATGCGCGATCGCCAGGGCAACGGAAGGCTGCGCCCTTTGGGAAACAATGGGAGGCCGAAGTGAATACTTTCCCAGAGACCGGGCGCCCGGCGCCCGGCGCGGTGAGCTGGTGCGACGGGGGCATTCGCGGGCCAGAGAGCAAGGCAGAGACTCAGTATCAGCGCTCACGGTCCTTCAGCACCGCGCTGTGTAGATCGTGGCACTGGCGCGCCGGGGACACCTTGGTGGCGGCGGCCACCCGGAAAAGTTCCGATACAACGCAGCAGCTTCGATGAGCGTCAGGGGGATACCCGACGAGCAGCAGGTGGCGTACCCGTCCCGTCCCCCATGAGCGCCACCCCGGCCACTACGGCCTCCGCGCCAAGCAGCGGGGAAGGCCCGGAGCACCCGATTGCTGCACTTTGCTGCTGCACCACTGACGCTTAAGCGTCAAAGGCGAGGATGCCCGATCTGCCCGCCTGTGGCCTGCTCAACGGCCCATCCAGTCGCCGTGGATCTGCTGTCAAGCAGTAGTTGAACGAGTAGCTATAAGCGCCGTAGGCAGTTTCCACATGAAACATCTCCCAGCCCTCACGCCCGAGCTTGTCGATTATCTCCCCCGAGTTCCAATAATTTTTATTGCTGCGTTCTTCTAGAATTATTTCGTCAGGCTTATCGCCAGACCTGATGGCTGCTTTCTGAACAAATTCGTTCCCGCCCTCTGGCAGCCAGGTCCACCAAACAGCCCGAAGGTACCCCTATCGGGTCATGACGACAATATGGTTACGAGAAGCTGAGCTACAGGCGGCCCCGAGACACTAGGCTGCCCGGGCCCGGGCCCGAGCTTGCTGAGCCTGATACGCCATAGCCATCTGCTCCTGCTGGGGCGCGTCGTCCATGGGTGTCTGTCATCGTTCGTCCCAGGCGACGACGATGTTACTCATTTGGTTACTCGGCTCGTGATCCGGTCCAGCACCTGCCAGGCTGGTGCCTTGTGTTCGATGAATTCGCGAAAGACTACCTGCACGGCGATCTGCGCTGGATACGCCAGGCCCTGCTGTGAAAGCTCGACGGGCTCTCCGATTACGACATCCGGCGCCCGCTGACCCCCACCGGAACCAACCTCCTCGGCCTGGTCAAGCANTTGGCGGCGACGTGGGAGGCCAGGTACTTCGGCGAGGTCTTCAATCGCCCGTTCCCCGGACCCCTGCNTCGCTGGGATGACGAGTCCGCGGACGGCNCCGACATGTGGGCCACCGAGCACGAGACCCGTGAGGAGATCACCGGTTTCTACCGGCGCGTATGGGAGCACTCGGACGCGACGATCAGCGCGCTGGCTATCGACGATCCCGGCTACGTGCCGTGGTGGCCGCGCCCCGACGTGAAGCTGTTCAACATCCTGGTCCACATCATCAGCGAGACCAACCGGCATGCCGGACATGCCGACATCCTGCGTGAGCAGCTCGACGGCGCGGTCGGAACCGACCCGCACAGCGCCGCCTCGCAGGAATATGACACGGCTTACTGGAAGAGCCGCTACGCGACAATCGAGCAGGCGGCCAAGGCAGCCGAAGAACGGAGCCCTTGATCCCTTGCTTGCAAAATCCGCCCACGGTGTCCGGCACTGTCCGTGGCGTGGGTCAAGTCGGTTCGCTGCTCCGCTGAGGTGCGCCGGTATCCGGGCTCGTTGGTGTCAGCCGTGGGTGTCAGCCGTCGGTTGCCGACCCGATCGCTCCGATCCCTGCTGTAACCATCTGATCCGTAGTGATCTACACGCGCGCCCGCTACCTGCCCATTTCGCTGCTGACCTGCCGTGATGCTACTCACTGGTACGCAGTAGGCGGCGACGTTGAGCGGCGTTGTGAGGCCAAAACAAGGCCAACCATGTCTCGCTATGAACCTGGGGCTGACAGTCGGCCAACTGTCAGGACAGAAGCGACGTCAGCCCACAGAACGCAAGCGGCCTTCCGCTCCCGTGCCGTCTTGAGGTACCCGGCGATTGCCAAGATCGAAGGAGTGGCGTACGGTCCCGCATAAGGGAGGGAGACAATAGTGAGCAATGTGCAGCTAGCGCGAGGTGTATACGATGCCTTCGGCCGGGGTGACATTCCCGCCGTGCTTGAGATGATGGACCCCGACATCGAATGGCGCGAAGCAGAGGGGAACCCGTACAAGCCCGACGGCAAGCCCTGGCTGGGGCCGGAGGCGGTCCTGCAGAACCTGTTCATGAAGCTCGGAACGGAATGGGATGGCTTCACTGTGCATCCCATGGAGTTCCATGATGCGGGTTCTGTGGTCGTCGTCGAAGGACGCTACACCGGGATCTATAAGGAGACAGGCAAGAGTCTCGATACTCAGATCTGCCACGTGTTGAAGTTCCGCGGCGGCAAGCTGGCGAGCTTCCAGCAGTACGCGAACACCGCCCAGCTCCAGGACGTACAGGGCACGCACGTTAGTTGAGCTATAGGCGATAGGCGGGCGCGACCTCCGGCTCGCCCTCACCGCGGGCCGGGGCATTGCGCCGCGAGCGTGATGCCCCCGGGCTGCGTTGGATTCTTTGTCCTGACTTAGGCCCTCCCAGCAAGCCATCTGATCCGTAGAGATCTGTACGACGTTTGCGGGTCCTGCCCGGATGGCGCTGAACTGCCAAAACCTGGCTCATTGGTCTGCACGGCTTCGCGGCGTTACGCGCCGTCGTAAGGCCAAAATAAGGCCACCCCTGGCAGGGCATATGGACCGCAATGCCGGCCGACCGGGTGTCAAGCGGCACTTGACACTGGCGGCACGCGGTGGGGCCGGTCTGCCGCTTGTCCTGTCACACCTTGCCGCCATGATTCCTGGCTAGCATGGACGTGGCTGTGCGGATGGTTTATCACGCGAATCACGAAACCCCCCGGCTAGCGAGCTGCCACGCCAATACCTTTTGGAACAGCTTGCAACAAGTAACGAGAACAGGCTGCAAGTAGCATCGCATATCATGATCATGACTGAGGTTCGTAAGATAGTGAACCGTGCCCTAGATGACGCTAAAGCGCGCATCCAAGCGGATAAACCCACTTCTTTGAAGCCTACGATCGGCTACACGCAGACGGGGAATTTAGGCGGGGGGTCGCTCCACCACTCGGCGTAGCGCTCAGCTCCGCAGGCCTTTTCTATACTTCTAACATCTATCTGGTGATTCTCGCGGCCGTTCCTGTTGCCTTTATCTAACTTCTCGGGGATGAAAAAGCAGGAGGAAGCAACCAGGGTAATTGCCGTTAATGTTAGAGCGCATATCATTCCTGTTCCTCTTGATATTAGCGATGCCAGGCTATTGCAGTGGCCTATGAAAGACACCAGCATGGGAGCAGCCGAAATTGAGGCGCGCGACGATACCATTTCAGATGATGCCGTCAATACTAGTTGAAAGACCAGGCGTCTAGCCGTATATAAGCGCTCGCGTATCCGGCTCCGAGCGTCAACTACGCAATCACATCGTGCCGACCTTAGGCAGCGTGGCAGTGGTGGCCCGCTCGGTAGTCGTCCGCGTCATGCGATCTCATCGTTGTCGATGGCTCGCAGGGTCGCGATCAGGTCTTCGGCGCTGTCCTGGGCTACCTGGGGGATGGCTCCGAGGGCGGTCATCATGGTCTGGTGCTGTGCGGCGGCGACGAGTCGGCGGCGGGCTTTGATGTCGTCTCGTCCGCCTGCCTGCTCGATCATGCGCGCGGCCTGGTCGCAGAGATCGGCGGCGCGGGAAAGCTGGCGGGCACGCTGCGCGCCGAGCCCGGCCTTGCGCGAGATGTCCTCGCGGGACTGGCGGGCGGCGGCCTGGAGCCGAGCGTGATCACCGTCGCAGGCCACCAGGACGTGCAGCGCGTAGGCATGTTGCCACGCCTGATCACGCGGAATTAGCCGGGGCTCGTCCGCAGTCCCGACGTTCAACAGCGCCGGGCCGGTATCAGCTTCATACAGCAGGCAGTTGCTGGCATAGATCCACGCCTGAAATGCGTCTTCTTCAACCTGCGTGCGCATAGTCAATTCCCGTCGACTCTGGAGTCTGCCGTGTGCGAACAACTTACGCAGCAGGTGTGACACAGCTGTGACACCGAATTTTGTGGAACCAAACCTAGGCCGAGGTGTTCTCCAGGAACGTGACCAGGGACGAGATGCCGACGATGGCCACTCCGGCGGCCCACAGCTCCGGCTGGAACGCGAGCCTGGCCAGGACCATGTAGCCCCCGTGCGAGCCGCCCCACAGCGCCGCGCGGGCCGGGTCCGCGCCCAGCGCCGGCAGGGAGGAGTGGATGGCCGCGAGGTCGGCCACGGAGGCCAGCCGCAGCTCGACGTCATCCATCGAGTACCAGCGCTTGCCGTACCCCACCGAGCCGCGGACGTTGGGCACCACCGCGGTGTGCCCGGCCGCGGCCAGCAGCTGGACTTAGGTGTTGAAGTTCTGCCTGGCCTGCCCCTCCGGGCCGCCGTGCACCACCAGCACGGCCGAGCCCGCCAGGCTCGGGTCGGCCGGCTCGGCGCCCCGGTAGACCAGGCACGGCACCTGCTCGCCGTCGGGCGTCAGCACCCGGTGCTGCTCGGGCACCGCCGGCCGCGTGCTGCCCAGGCCGGCCGCCGACCGGGTGACCTGCCGGACCGAGCCGGTCCGGGCGTCGGCCAGGAGCACGTCACCCGGCAGCAGCGCCCCGGTAACCGACAGGGTCACCGTCGCCGAGCCCGGCGACCAGCGCGGCTCGGGCGGCCGGCTGTCAGTGACGCAGCCCGTCGCAGGCAGCGCCACCTCGCGCAGCGGCTTCCCGGTGCCCGCGTCGTGCAGGGACAGCACGAACGCGCCGTCATCGTTGCGCTCCACCAGGAGCAGAGAGCCGTCAGGGGACAGCCAGCCCGCGAGGTCGGCCGAGTCGTCGGTGATCAGCCAGGTCCACCGCCCGGAGGCCACGTTGTAGCGGGCCACGCCGGTGAACTCGCGGCCGGTGTTGGAGGCCAGGATCAGGGCTGCGCTGTCGGGCGTCCAGTTCAGCGAGCCATTCATGGCCAGGTCATCGACGGCCGTCACCTCGGTCACCTGCTCCCGGCCCGCTGGCCGCACATCCGCGAGCGCGTGCAGATAGCGCGGGTCCTGGACCAGCGGCTGGAGGTCGCCGGGGGCCGCCGGGCCCCCGCCGGCGACCGGCAGCGGCAGCAGGGGACAGCTGGTGGCGCTCGTTGCCGCCGTCGTCGTGCGACACGATCACCGCTCGCTCGCCGGTCACGTAGCGGCCGGTACACGCGCCGGGCAGCGCCGTCAGTACTGTCTGGTTCCCGTCGCCCGAGATCTCGATCAGCTGGGTGGAGCCGCTGTCGTTGCTTCCGGCCAGGATCCGCCCGACGGGATCGGTGTCGAATGCCTGGTGGGTCGTCAGGAGCAGCAGGCGCTCGAGATCGGGGCTGATAGCCCGCCACTTTGCCACACGGACCCGTCGGCCAGCCGGCGCCAGCCGGGCGCGATCAGGACGGCCGACCGCGCCCGCCGAACGCACCCGAGATCCAGCGGACCGTGCCGGGCGCGAACGATCCGATCACCCCGCAGCCGGCGGTGATTGCCGCGATGGAGCCCGTGTCGTCGGCGACAGTCGCGCCGAGCCACAGGCCCAGGCCGGCGCACACCGCCGCCACCGCGACGATGATGAGCGCCATCCGGCGAGCTTCCACCCCCCCATCCTGGCATCCGCCGCCGCTGCGCGGCTGCCTAGGGTGGGAACGTGCGTGCTGCTGAGACAACTGACGGCCTGCGGGCCGCGCGTGACCTGCTGAGCCGCTTCCCGGTCGTCGACGGGCACAACGACCTGCCCTGGGCGCTGCGCGAGGCGGGCTCGCCCGGCCCGGCCCGGACCGACATCGCCGACCGGGTCCCGTTCACTCACACCGACCTGCCCCGGCTGGCCGAGGGCGGGGTCGGCGGCCAGTTCTGGTCGGTCTTCGTCCCCGCGCAGCTGCGGGGCGATGCGGCGGTGGCCACGACGATCGAGCAGATCGACCTGGTGCGTCAGCTCGTCCGGCGTTACCCGGGCGCGCTGGAGCTGGCGCTGACCGCGGCGCAGGCGGAGCAGATCAGGGCCTCGGGGAAGGTGGCCTGCCTGATCGGTGCCGAGGGCGGCCACTCGATCGCTAGTTCCCTGCCGGTGCTGCGCGCGCTCTACCAGCTCGGTGTCCGGTACCTGACGCTCACCCACAACCTGAACGTGCCGTGGGCCGACTCGGCCACCGACGAGCCGGCGGCAGGCGGGCTGACGGCGTTCGGCGGCGAGGTCGTCCGGGAGATGCAACGGCTCGGCATGCTGGTCGACCTGTCCCACGTCGCGGCGACCACGATGGCCGATGCCCTGGATGCCGCGCGGGCCCCGGTGATCTTCTCGCACTCCAGCGCCCGGGCCATCTGCGACCATCCGCGGAACGTGCCCGACGACATCCTGGCCCGGCTGCCGGCCAACGGCGGCGTCTGCATGGTCACCTTCGTGCCGGCCTTCGTCTCCCCGGCCTGCCGGGACTGGGAGCTGGCCCTCGGGGCTGAGATGGGCCGCCGCGGGCTCGACCCCCGCGACCTGGCCAGCCGGGCGGCCGCCGCGGAGCAGTGGGCGGAGCGGCAGCCGCGCCCGGTCGCCACGCTCGCGGATGTGGCCGACCATCTAGATCACGTCCGGGAGGTGGCCGGACCCGGCCATATCGGCCTGGGCGGCGACTACGACGGGGTGGACCGGCTGCCCGCGGGCCTGGAGGACGTCTCCCGGTATCCGGCGCTGATCGCCGAGCTGGCCAGCCGGGGCTGGAGCGAGGCGGAGCTGGCCGGACTGGCCGGCGGCAACATCCTGCGAGTGCTGCGCGAGGCGGAGGCCGCGGCGGCCACGATATCGGCCCGCGAGGAGCCGTCGGCGGCCCGGATCGAGGAGCTGGATGGCGCTGCCGCAGGCGGGTAACTCCCTCCGCCGGGCAGCTAACGGTAAACGCCGGCCCAGTTTCCCGCGCAGGCCGCCCGCCGCATGCCAGGGTGGTCATTGCTCCGGCGGTTTCGGGGTTTCTGCTGGCCTGGCCTCCCACCGGCGGCAATATGGCCTTTTCGCCGGTCGAGAGGGCAAGGCAATGCAGGTCACGCGGGCGCAGGCTAGGGCCCCGGCTGCGGTGCGAGTACGCGGTCTGGCCCGGGCCGCGACCGCATCGATGCTGGCCGGCGTCGGGCTCATGGTCACCGTGGGAGTGCTCGGGCCGTCGGCGGCCGTGCCGCGCTTCTCCTCCGCCGCTCCCTGGCCGCCGTATTTCGCGGCTGCCAGGACGTCAGAGGCGGTCACCGCCGGCCTGACCTGGCTGGCGGCGGCCCTGGGCGGGCTCGGCCTCATCCTGGGCCTGATCGCGGCTCGCCGGGGGTGGCGGCCCAGCCCGCGAGCGCTGCTCGGCGGCGGCCTGCTCGCGGTGGTCGCCCTGGTGCTGATGCCGCCGATCGGGTCCACCGACATGATGGATTACGCGATCTACGGGCGGATCACCGTCCTGGCCCACAGCCCCTACCGGATGACGCCGGCCCAGTTCGAGCGCTCCGGCGACCCGGTCGGAGACGTCGCGCCCTTCTCATGGCGCAACGAGCCGTCGGTCTACGGACCGCTCGCCACCGTCTCCGAAGCCGCCGCGTCGGCGCTGGCCGGAACCTCGGCCGCGCGTACCGTGTTCTGGCTCAAGGTCTGGAATGGCCTGGCCTACCTCGCGATGGCCCTGGCCCTGGACCGGCTGCTGCGGTCAGATGCCGCCAGCCGGGTGCGTGCGCACCTGCTGTGGACGGTGAACCCGCTGATGCTGTTCGCCGTGCTGGCCGGGGGGCACATCGACGGGCTGGCCGCCGCGGCCGGCTTCCTGGGGCTGATCTGCCTGCGCCGGACGGGACTGGCCCGCGGCCTGGCGGCAGGCGTCCTGGTCGGCGCCGCCATCGACATCAAGGCACCGTTCGCCTTCTACCTGGCCGGGCTGGCCTGGGCGGCACGGCGGTCGCCGCGTGAGCTGGCCGCGGCGGCGCTGGGCGCGGCGGCCGTGCTCGGGCCCAGCTACCTGCTGGCCGGTCGGGCGGCGGCGGCCGTGCTGGCGCGGGCCACCGGTAGGCCGGATCTCTACCAGCCTTGGCAGCTGCTGAACCGGGCGCTAGGCCAGCATTCCATCAGGCTGTTCGATGACACGGCCGGGCTCGTGGCGTTCGTGCTGCTGGCCGTGGTGCTGCTGTGGCGGATGCCGTCCGGCCCGGCGGTCATGCCGTTCGTCCGGCCTGTCCTGGCCCTGTCGCTGGCCTGGCTCGCCTTCTCGCCCCAGCAGCGTCCCTGGTACGACGCGATGCTCTTCCCGCTGCTGGCGGTCATGCCCGCGACCCGGCTGGACTGGGTGGTCGCGGCCCGCGCGCTGGCCGCCACGGCCGCCGAGCTGCCCGGGGTCACGTTCTATACCGCCCTGCGCCCGCGTGGGCTGTCGCTGCTCGGCGACGGGTTATCCCGGGGTATCGCCCCGCTCGTGCTGGTGGCCGCGGCTGTCGCGCTGCTCTGGCTGTGCGTGAGCGGCCGATGGCGACCAGAGGAGGAGCTGCAGGAGAGCGCCGTTACTTAACCAGGACGGTTCGCGGGGCTAGTAGCGTCAAGTTATGCGACTAGGGGTGCTGGATGTCGGCTCGAATACCGTCCACCTGCTGGTGGTGGACGCTCACCAGGGTGCGCGCCCCATTCCGGCCTTCTCCCACAAGGCCGAGCTGCATTTCGGCGAGCACCTGGACAGCGCGAACCGGCTGACCGACGAGTGCGCCGGCCAGCTGCGGGCCTTCGTGGATGAGGCGCTGCGGATCGCCGAGGACAAGGGCGTGCACGAAATGCTGGCGTTCGCCACCTCCGCGGTCCGGGACGCGGCCAACGGGGACGAGATCCTGGCCAAGATCGAGGCGCAGACGCAGGTCGCCATCCGCGTGCTGCCGGCCTCCGACGAGTCACGGCTGACCTTCCTGGCCGCCCGGCGATGGTTCGGCTGGTCGTCGGGCAGGCTCCTGGTGCTCGACATCGGCGGTGGCTCGCTGGAGATCGCGGCCGGGCAGGACGAGGACCCGGCGGTCGCGGTCTCGCTGCCCCTGGGCGCCGGCCGGCTCACGCGCGAGATGCTGCCCGGTGATCCGCCGTCGTCGGACGACGTCCGGCGGCTGCGCCGGCACGTCCGGGCCGAGATAGCCGCCACGGCCGGGGCCGTGCTCCGGGAAGGGCGGCCCACCCATGCGGTGGCCACCTCGAAGACCTTCCGTCAGCTGGCCAGGATCGCCGGCGCCGCCGCCTCCAGCGACGGCCCCTACGTCAGGCGAATGCTGCGGCACTCCGACGTCACCGAGCTGGCCAAGCGGCTGGCCCGGACTACCATCGCGGAGCGGGCCGAGCTGCCCGGCGTATCGACGGGCCGCGCTCCCCAGCTAGCGGCCGGCGCCATCGTGGCCGACGCGGCGATGGACATCTTTGACCTGCCGGAACTCGAAGTGTGCCCGTGGGCGCTCCGCGAGGGCGTCATCCTGCGGCGGCTGGACATGCTGGACGGCTGAGGCTAGTGGCCCGTCCATGTCTGGGCCCGTCCATGTCTGGGCCAGTTCAGGTCTGGGCCAGTTCAGGTCATGGCCCGTTCAGGCCAATGGCCCGTCACGGCGGCGTGACGGGCCATTGTGCTCCCCTGCTGGGTCGTGCGGGCCGCGTGGCGCTAGGCGCGCGGCTGCTGGCCCGGGCCCGGTAAGTCCCGCGCGCTGCGGAGGCCGTCGGCCCGCTCCTCGCTGTCGGCCGGGCCGGGGGACGCCGCGTGTCGGGCGCCCTCGGGCTGGCCGCTGGGAGTCCGGGAGGCCGGAGCCGCGGTGGGTGCGGTGGCCGTCGGCGGGCCCGTCCGGCCTGCGGGGGCCGCGACCGGCTTGCCGATCGGCTGGGCCGTACCGCCGGACGTGCCGCCGTGCGCGTCCGGGCCGGCCTGCGCCGCCGGCACGGTCCCAGCCGGGACCGGTCGCTGAGCCGGCGATCCAGCCGCTGAGCGGGCCTGCGCCGGAGCAGGCGCCGGTCCGCGCCTGACTTCTGGCTGCTGGCCCGGACGGCCGTTGGCTGCGGGCGGCTGGCCGTTGGCCTCGGCCGTCGCCGCGGCGACGGCCCGGGCCACCTCCTCCTCCAGCGAGCCGCGGGCCGCCTCGCCCGCCACGAGGGTCGTCACCACGTCGCGGATCTCGGTCAGTCGGCGGATCGCCTCGGTGTGCCGGGACATCAGCAGGTTCAGGCGCCGCTCGGCCCCGTCATGGATCGCGGTGGCCCGCGCCGTGGCCTCGTCAAGCTGCTGCTTGGCCTGCGCCTTGGCGGTGGCCACGGCGCTCTCGGCCTGCTTGGTCGCCTCAGTGACCGCCCGGTCGGACTCGCTGCGGGCGGAGTTCCTGGTCTTATCCGCCTCGGCGGTCGCGTTGGCGACCGTGCTCTCAGCCTGCTCCTGAGCGGCGCTCAGCATCCGCTCCGCCTGCTCGTGAGCCTCGGCGCGCGTCTTGTCCGTCTCGGACTTGACGTCCTCGCGGAGCTTGGCCGTCTCCTGCTGGGCCATCTCGCGCAGCTTGGCAATCTCCTCGTCCGCGCGGCCGCGCTGGGCCTTGGACTCGTCCTCGGCCAGCTTCAGGATCTGCCCGATTCGCTCGCTGATCTCCTCGTGTGCGGGCTTCTCGGCTGATGCCTCGCGCGCGGACGAGAGTTCCAGCCGGAGCCGCTCGTTGGCATCGAGCGCCTGCGACAGCCGGTCCTCCAGATCACGGACCTGGCTCCGGGTCTTCGCCACGAACTCGTCAACCCGGCGGCGGCTGTAGCCGCGCATCTCTCGCTCGAATAGATCCTCATGGTTCGGGTCGGCGTGGAAGTCATTATGTTCGCTCATGGTTCACACCCGTCGGTGGTTCAGGCAGGACCGGCCGGCTCGGCTGTCGCGAGCTTAGCCGGTGCGGTGGTGCCGGCCCTGCGGCTGCCATGCCCGTCCGGGCCGGCTGGGTCCGCCAACCTCCCGGACGTGCGTTCCAATGCAAAGATATTCGGGTTGACTCTGTCCCGAAGGGACCGGCCGCGCAACCGAAACGATGTTTTGTCCGGATTCTTGTCTGGCCGATCATCGCGATAGGCGGATTCGGCGCGCCGCGGATGGCCGGCTACGGGCCGCCTTGCCACGAATGACCAGCGGCGTGACACAATTCCGGCCGGACGGATGATCGTTACGGAGGCAGGCAGTGGCAGCTTCCCGGCTCACCGGATCACTCGGCGGCGCGGCACCGGTCGTGCACGTCGAGGCGTGGATCGCGCCAGGCGCGGTCGTGGTGGGTGCCGTCCGGCTGGGCCGGGCGGCAAGTGTCTGGTATGGCGCCGTGCTGCGCGCGGACGAGGACGAGATCCTGGTCGGCCAGGAGTGCAACATCCAGGACCTGTGCTGCCTGCACGTCGACGCCGGCCAGCCCGTGGTGCTGGAGGACCGGGTCAGCCTGGGCCATCGCGCCACCGTGCACGGAGCCTGGGTCGGCGCGGGCGCGCTGATCGGGATCGGCGCCGTCGTGCTGGGCGGGGCGCGGATCGGGGCCGGCTCGCTGGTGGCCGCCGGAACGGTGGTGCTGCCCGATCGGGAGTTCCCGGCGGGAGTCCTCATCGCCGGGGTGCCGGGCCGTATCGTGCGCGAGCTAACCGACGCCGACCGGGCGGGATTCTCCGGCACCGCGGCCGGCTACGTCCAGCGGGCCGCCGCGCACCGGGAGGTCCGGTGGGACGCCGCCGCAGGACCCGATAGCCCGAATGGGCCGTTCGTAACCTGACATGTCGGGGCAGACCCGCAGTTTCGTCAGCCGACGGCGGTATCGACCGGCTTTGCAGGTGGTTCGGAAATGGCCCTGATGGGTGATGCGCGGCCATAGGCGGGCGCCGTAACCTGATGAAGTCCTCGTGTTTTCGCTCGGCGATGGAGGTGGGCGCGATGGAGGATTATTTCGACCTTCGTGTCCACGACCTGGTGGCCCTCAATGAGATCGCCCTGTATGCCGAGGTGCTCAGCGCCGTGGCGGTCAGCGACCGGCCGCTGACCCTGGCTGAGCTCGATGACGTCCTGGGCGTGCAGCCCAGGGCCGCGTCGCCCGTCGGGGCCGGCTAGCCCTGGCTTTCAGCGCCTGCCCTCGGGCTGCCTACTGGGCTCCAGCGTGAACATGGCGTCGGTATCCCAATGCGTGAACCCGAGTGACTCATACAGCTTGATCGCGGCCGTATTGTCCTCGTCCGCGTAGAGCATGACCTGCGCCAGCCCGCTGTCCCGCAGGTGGCGCAGCCCGATCAGCGTGAGCGCGCGACCCAGCCCGGTGCCGCGCTCACCGGTGTCGACGCCGACGACATAGACCTCGCCGATGGGCTCGTGCTCATGGCCCCCGGTCTCGTCCTCCCGGGAACCGTGGATCTTGGTCCAGTGAAAGCCCACCAGCGCGCCGTTCCGCTCGGCCAGGAAGAATCCGGCCGGGTCAAACCACGGCTCTCGTTCCCGCAGGTCCAGGTCTTCCCTGGTCCAGGCGCCCTGCTCGGGGTGGCGGGCGAATGCCCGGCCGTTCAGCGCGATCCAGGCGTCCTCGTCCTGGCCGACCCGGAAAGTCCGGACCGTCACGCCGGGGGCGAGCTTCGGCTCGCCCAGGTCGCCCTGCAGCGAGCGGCGCATCTGCCAGAGCGCGCGGCTGCGCCGCAAGCCGGTCCTGGCCGCCAGCCGGGTCGCGGCGGGCAGGTCGCCGTGCGCCCACAGCCGCAGGCCGCGGCCGCCAGCCTCGGCGATCAGGGCCCGGAGCAGCGTCAGGCCCAGGCCGCGGCGACGAAATGCCGGGTCGACGACCATCTCGCCGCTCGGCCCCGCCGGGTCTGCCGCCGGGTCGAGATGCCCGTACCCGGCGAGCTGGCCGGCGCGCCAGAGCAGGACGTCGCGGGCCTGGCGGTCACCGTCATAGCGCAGGTGCAGCAGCCCGTGTTCCGAGAGCGGCCCGACGCCATCGGCCTGCGCCGCCCGCTGGGCCAGGCCGAGTACCTCGGCGGCCTGAGGCCCGGTCAGGGCGCCGCTGATCTCGACATTCACCGCGTCGGGGCCAGCGCCGGAAGGGTCATCCACGGGTGCCGCCGGCGGGATCATCCAGCGGGCTACCAGTCGGCATGGACGGAGCCGGCTCTCCGCCGGCTCGTCGCCCCGGCCCGGCCGCCCTGCGGCCCGCGGGAGGCGTAGCTGGCAGCGGCACCGTCATGCGGCCCGGCGGCCTCGGGAGCGGCCGCTGGCGACTCGCCCTGATCCGCGGACGGCTCAGCCTGGTCCGCGGCGTCACCGTCACCGTCCGCTGCCCGGCCCGGGCCGCCCTTGGCGGGCACGAACCGGTACCCGACGTTGCGCACGGTCCCGATGAGCGCCTCGTTCTCGGCGCCGAGCTTGGCCCGCAGCCGCCGGACGTGCACGTCGACGGTGCGGGTACCGCCGAAGTAGTCGTAGCCCCAGACCTCCTGCAGGAGCTGGGCCCGGGTGAATACCCGGCCCGGCTGCTGGGTCAGGAACTTGAGCAGCTCGAACTCCTTGAAGGTCAGGTCGAGCGAGCGCCCGTTCATCCGCGCCGAGTACGTGGTCTCGTTGATGACCAGCTCGCCGGAGCGGATCTCACCGCCCTGGTCGGGGCTGGTCCCGGCGGCGCGCCCGACCGCCAGCCGCAGCCGCGCCTCGACCTCGCCGGGACCCGCCGTGTGCAGCACGATGTCGTCCGCGCCCCAGTCGGCGGCGAGCGCCGCCCAGCCGCCCTCGGTGACGATGACCAGCACGGGGACGGCGCGGTCGGTACTGCGCAGCGCCTGGAGCAGTCGCTTGGCCTGCACCAGGTCACGGCGCGCGTCCACCAGCACGGCGTCCGGGACCGGGCTCGCGCCTACCGATGCGGCTACGGCCGCGGCCACCCGGACGGCGTGCGGCAGGAGGGTGAGGGACGGCAGAATCTCCGCCGGCGTCTCGTGCCCGCCCGTTAGCAAGAGCACATTGCTCAACCCGCTGCCACCTCCGGCCCGCGGCGCGCTCCGCGGGAAAGCCTTGCCCATGGACTCCCACTAGGACCCGGGGTCGTCTTTGTCCGAGGTCGTTATGAGCGAGGATAGCTGACATGGCTATCGTCACCATGCGCTACTGGGCCGCGGCCAAGGATGCGGCGGGCGTCGCGGAGGAAACCATTACCGCCGACACCCTCGCCGCGGCGCTGGCCGCTGCCCAGGACCGCGGCCACGATCACCGGTCCGTGGCCGGGGGCGCGGCGCCCGCGGGCGCCAGCAGGCTGGCCGCCGTGCTGGCTCGCTCGTCCTTCCTGGTTGACGGGCATCCGGTCGGCACGAGGGCGGCCGAGGCAGTGGCCCTGACCGACGGGGCCGTGATCGAGGTCCTGCCGCCATTCGCCGGCGGCTAGCCCGCGCCGCCGCCAGCCCGGCGTGAACCACCTGGGGCCGTGGCGCGTTCTGGTAAGCGTGGCTGGGCAAGACGGCTCGGGCGCCCGGCACCAGAAAGGTCCGGCGTCCGACGAGGAACTGGTGCGTGCGCTCTACTCGGAGCACGCGGGCCCGTTGCTGCGATATGCGCTGCACCTCATGAGCGGGGACCGGCAGCGCGCGGAGGACATCGTGCAAGAGACCCTGCTACGGGCCTGGCTGCACCCCGAGGCCATCGCTGACCGGCCCGCCCGGCCCTGGCTGTTCGCGGTGGCCCGCAACCTGGCCGTGGACTCGTTCCGGGCCCGGAAGGCGCGGCCGCATGAAGTGGGCGAGGGCCCCCTGGACCTGCTGTCGGTTCCCGACGACGCGGAGCGGGCCCTCGAATCGTGGGCGGTCGCCGACGCGATCAGGTCCCTGCGGGCCGAGCACCGGGGGGTGCTGCTCGAGACCTATTACCACGGCCGGTCCGTGGCCGAGGCCGCCGCGGTACTCGGCATTCCGGCAGGTACCGTCAAGTCACGGACGTTCTACGCGCTTCGCGCGCTCAAGCTGGCACTGGAAGAACGGGGGCTCGCCCCATGACCGGGATAACTGACCTGGCCGGATCGGCCCAGCCCGCCTGCCGCCAGATCCGCCAGCTGCTAGGCGTCTACATCGTCGGCGCCATCGACCCGGCCGAGCGGGCCTACGTGGATGCTCACCTGGCCGACTGCCGGGACTGCCGCGAGGAACTGGCTGGCCTGGCCGGGCTGCCGGCCCTCCTGGGGCGCGTTTCGCTCGTCGACGCCGAGCGGCTGAGTGAGGACGGCCACGGGCTGCCCGATATGGACGAGCCGCCCGCTGAGCTGCTGAACTCGCTGCTGCGGCGAGTGGCCGGGCGGCGGCGGACCCGCAGGTGGCGGTCGATCCTGGCGCTCGCCGCGGCGGTCGCTATCGCCGCTGGCAGCGGCGCCACCGTCGTGCAGGCCGCCCATAGCGGGGCCCCGGCCGTCAGCGCGCAGGAGGTCGTCCAGGCTAGTAACGCCCACGTCACCAGCCGGGTGGCTTACTCGGCTACGCCATGGGGCGGGACGGCGATGCGGGTGACGGTCAAGGGCATCCGGCCCGGAACCGCCTGCACATTCTGGGTCCGGAACGCCGCCGGCCGGTGGATCACCGCCGGAAGCTGGGTCATCGGTCCCGGCTACGGGGCGCACTGGTATTCCGAGTCATCGACCGTGCCGGCGCACAGCGTGCACGGCTTCCGGATTACCTCCGGCGGGCAGACTCTGCTCAGCATTCGGGCCGTCTGACGGGAATGTGCCAGCTGGCGGGAATGTGCTGGCTGCCTGGCGCGCTGAAGGCCTCGTGACAGCAGGACTGGTGGCACTCGTGGCGGCGCTCGCGGTGGCGAGCGCCCTCGGTATCACCTGGCGCGCGACCAACGGCAGGATGCGCCGTCAGCGCGGCTCCGGGCCTGTTTCGCCAGTGCCTGTTTCGCCAGTGCCTGTTTCGCCGGTGCCTGTTTCGCTTGCGCCGGGCTCGCTGCTGCCAGCCGGGCCGGAGGTGACGTCAGCCGAACCGCAGGCGGCGCGCGGGACGCGAATTACCCCGAGGCAGCTCGGCCAGCCGCTGGGGGAGCGGGCCACGCTCGTGCAGTTCTCCTCGGCGTTCTGCGCACCGTGCCGGGCCACGCGGCGGATCCTGGCCGAGGTGGCCGGGATGACCGAGGGCGTTGCGCACGTGGAGATCGACGCGGAGTCGCGGCTGGACCTGGTCCGCGCGCTGGGTGTGCTGCGGACTCCCACGGTGCTCGTCCTGGCGGCCGACGGCCGCATTGTGCGGCGGGCCAGCGGGCAGCCCCGGAAGGCCGACGTGATCGGCGCGCTGGGCGAAGCGGTCGGCAGCGGCGCGATCGAGGGCCGCGCCGCCTCGGGTGACGCGGAAGCGAGCATTTCCTACTCATCAGGTCTGGAAACAGGATAGTGACACTGGGCCTGGCCGCGCATAGCATCAGCTACGTGCCTGAGACCATCCGGACCTGCCGTGATCGTCAGGTCCCCGCTCCGATCGCCGTCCTGACCAAGCGCCGTGCGGTGGACTTCTGCCGTGTCTCGACCGCTATCTGTTGCCGTCCGGTGCCCCAGCCGGAAGCCTGACCCGGCGGCGCGTCCTGCGCTGACCCAGGTGGCTCCGGCCGCCAGCCCGCCGTGATCACCGCCATCTGGCCCGCGCATAGCAGCGCCGGACGGTACTGATCCAGTCAGTGCGGCCAGGCAGCAAGCCGCTTTCGCGGGCCTGGCCTGGCCTGGCCGGGAATATCCGGCAAGAGAAAATGCCCGCACGAAGCCTGACCACGAAGCCTGAAGAGGTGCACCCGATGGAGATCGATCCGAGAGGCCCGCGTTTCGGCGCGGTGATTACCATGATCGTCTTCGGGGTCGTCATGCTGACCGGTAGCGCGTGGCTGCTGGCGGTGCAGGCCCTGTTCTTCGCCATCGGGACGGTATTCGGCCTGCCAAGGTCGCCGTACGGGCTGGTCTACCGGTGGCTGGTCCGGCCGCGGCTGGGCCCGCCGCGAGAACTGGAGCCGGCTGCTCCGCCGCGTTTCGCCCAGGCGCTTGGCCTGGTTATCAGTGTCGTCGGCGTGATCGGTTACGCCGCCGGCGTGGAGGCGCTGGGCCTGGCGGCTGCGGCCGCCGGGTTTGTCGCCGCGTTCCTGAACGGCATCTTCGGCCTGTGCCTGGGCTGTGAGATGTATCTGCTCATCCGACGTATACGGCCGGGCCGGCAGCGGCTGACTCCGGCTGAAGCTGACAAGGAGGTTGCACTATGAGTCGCTCCGACGTCCTCGTGGACGCCGACTGGGTCGAGGCCCACAACGGTGATCCGGGCCTGGTCCTCGTCGAGGTTGACGAGGACACCAGCGCCTACGACAAGGGTCACATCCGCAACGCAGTCAAGATTGACTGGAAGAAGGACCTGCAGGACCCGGTTCGCCGCGACTTCGTGGACAAGGATGGATTCGCCGCGCTGCTGTCGCAGCGGGGCATCTCCAACGACGACACCGTCGTGCTGTACGGCGGCAACAACAACTGGTTCGCGGCGTACGCGTACTGGTACTTCAAGCTCTACGGCCACCAGAACGTCAAGCTGCTCGACGGCGGGCGCAAGAAGTGGGAGCTGGAGTCCCGCGAGCTGGTCACCGAGGTACCCAAGCGCGAGCCGACCAGCTACACCGCGGAGGACCAGAACCTCTCGATCCGCGCGTTCCGGGACGAGGTCGTGGCCGCCATCGGCGACAAGAACCTGGTTGACGTGCGGTCCCCGGACGAGTTCGCCGGGCGGCTGCTCGCGCCTGCTCACCTGCCCCAGGAGCAGGCGCAGCGCGGCGGCCACATTCCGACCGCGAAGAACGTGCCGTGGTCCAAGGCGGCCGAGGAGGACGGCACGTTCAAGTCGGACGACGCCCTCCGGGCCGTGTACTCGGAGGCGGGCGTCGACTTCGACACCGACACCATCGCGTACTGCCGGATCGGCGAGCGCTCGGCGCACACCTGGTTCGTCTTCCACGAGCTGCTCGGCCAGCCGAACGTCAAGAACTACGACGGCTCCTGGACGGAGTACGGCTCGCTGGTGGGCGTTCCGATCAAGACCGGTGACAAGTCATGAGCGCGGACGCTTCGCCCGCGCAGACCGCGGGCACGCAGGCCGCTGCCGCCGGATGCGGTGCGTCCGCCGGCGGCGCGGCCCTGACTGACGCCGGCAACCAGGCCGTGGTCCAGGGCCTGGTGACCAAGGACGGCTCGCCGGTCGGCACCGGGTACGCGCGGCTGCTGAACAGCGACGGGGAGTTTGTCGCCGAGGTGCCGCTCGGCGAGGACGGCGGGTTCCGCTTCTTCGCCGCGTCGGGCAGCTGGACGCTGCGCGTCCTGGCCCCCGGCGGCGTCCGGGCCGAGCAGGCCGTGGCGGCGGCGACCGGCAAGGTCGTCAACCTGGAGGTAGCAGTCTGACGTCCGGCCTCTGACGAGCCAGCCAGGCTGGCGTCTGAGGGCGCCCAAGTCACCGGGCCGGCTTTTGGCGAGCCAGCCAGGCTGGTCGGCCGTGCTGTCACGTGGATGGCGGCTTTCCCGCTGCAAGGCGGGGGAGCCGCCATCTCGCTGTGGGCGTATTCGCTGGCAGCACCGCCGCGCGTTCATCGTTTTCCTACTTGTAGTCCTAGCTTCACCTTTGGAGTCATCTTTCGTTCACCTTCTCGTCACCTGGACCGCTTAGAAAAAGGTGGTCACGATCGCGGAACGGCCGCGCTAACGGGCCGATGGGATCAGAGGCGAGACAGGAATATGTCGATAGGGGCACACCCAGACGGCACGGCGGGATCTGGACCGGTCATGCAGCCGGGCGCGGATTCGGGGGGAACGGCGACCAGCACGCCAGTCGTGGCGGACGACACCGCGGCGATTAGTGCCGTCGACCTTACGCTGAGTTACGGAACCCGCGCCATCCTGTCGAATATCACCGTTCAAGTGCGCCGCGGAGCGGTGACGGCGCTGATCGGGCCCACCGGCTCCGGCAAGACGACGCTGCTGCGGACGTTCAACCGAATGAACGACAAAGTGGTGGGCTACCGGCACGACGGTGATGTCCTGCTCGATGGGAGCAGCATCTTCAGCCCGAACATCGAGCTGATGTCGCTCCGGCGCCGGGTGGGCATGCTGTTTCAGCGGCCAAATCCGTTCCCGATGTCGATCCAGGACAACGTAGCTGCCGGAGCCCGGGCGGCCAGGATGGCCTCCAAGGCCGGACTGCGGGAGATAGCTCAGCGGCGCCTGGCCGAGGTCGGGCTGTGGGATGCCGTCCGGGACCGGCTGAAGGAGTCGCCCTTCCGGCTCTCCGGCGGTCAGCAGCAGCTTCTCTGCCTGGCCAGGGCGCTGGCGGTCAGCCCCGAGGTGCTGCTGCTCGATGAGCCGACCTCATCGCTGGACCCGGTTGCCACCGAGTCCATCGAGAAGCTGCTCCGCACCCTGACGCCGGATATCACGGTGATCATCGTTACCCACAACCTGGCCCAGGCCAGCCGGGTCGCCGACCGGACCATCTTCCTCAATGCCGGGCGGCTCGTCGAGCACGGCGATACCCGGCAGGTGTTCGACCATCCCGAGCATGAGGAGACCGCCCGTTACGTCGGCGGGCACTTCGGCTGACCAAGATCACCGTGCGGGAGACCTGATCTGTCCGTGCGGGCGCAAGGACCGCGCGCGAGCGCGGCACTAACCTCATCGCACGCAGCCGCGTGCGACCTGGATGATGCGCGCTCTGGCGTGCGAAAAAACAAAGGAGTATTTTCCGGTGGCCAAACCAATCCGGACACTCTGCACGGCGGCCGCTCTGATCCCGCTGACCGTGCTCGCGGCGGCCTGCAGCAGCTCAGGTAGCTCGTCGTCGTCATCATCGTCGCCGGCCGCTGCTGCCTCATCGTCAGCTAGCGGCACCGCTATCACCGAGACCGGTAGCACGCTCATGTTCCCGCTGTTCGGGGCCTGGCAGACCGCTTACAACACCGCCGTCCCGAGCGTCATGATCACCACGGCGGGCACCGGTTCGGGAACCGGGATCGCGGACGCCGGCACCGGCACCGCGACGATCGGCGCTTCGGACGCGTACCTGTCCAGCTCCAACATGTCGCAGTACCCCGGCCTGATGAACATCCCGCTGACGGTGGCCGCGCTGATGGTCAACTACAACGTCTCCGGGGTCAAGAAGCCGCTGAACCTGAACGGCACGGTTCTGGCCCAGATCTACTCTGGCAAGATCACGACCTGGAACGACCCGGCCATCGCCAAGCTGAATCCCGGCGTCACCCTGCCGTCGGAGAAGATCGTCACGCTGCACCGCGCGGACAGCTCGGGCAGCACCTTCCTGTTCACCTCCTACCTGAACGCCCAGGACCCAGGTGGCTGGAGCGCCACTAACGTCGGGACCACGGTGAGCTGGCCGTCCAAGGCCAGTGCGCTGGCCGAGACCGGCAGCGGCGGGATGGTCACCGGCTGCGGGGCCACTAAGGGCTGCATCGCCTACATCGGGATCAGCTATCTGTCCAAGACCAGCACCGCTGGCCTGGGCGAGGCATCGCTGGCGAACAAGGCAGGCAAGTTCACCGAGCCGACCCCGGCGGCCATCAACGCCGCCCTGGCCAGCTTCTCCGGCAGCACCCCATCCTCAGGCTCGCAGTCGCTGATTAACACCTCAGCGCCCACGGGCTACCCGGTGATCAACTACGAGTACGCGGTCGTCAAGAAGACGCAGCCCAACGCGTCCACGGCCTCGAACCTGAAGGCGTTCCTCACCTGGACGCTGACGACCGGCGCCAGCTCGAAGTACCTGTCGGCCGTCAGCTTCCAGCCGCTGCCGGCGAATGTGACCACGGTAGCCAAGAACCTGGTCAGCTCGATCAGCGGCTGAGTTCATGGCAACCTCGGCCAGGACCGCTCCGGACGGGGGTGCGGGCTACCCGCCCGCCCCCCGGCCCGGCGGGTCACTGCGCGACTGGGTGCGTAACGGCGGGCTCATCCGCTGGCTCGGCCTGGTCGGGGCGGTGATCCCGCTGCTCATGCTGGGCTTCGTGCTCATCACCCTGATTCTCCAGGCCATCCCGGCCATCAGGCATAACGGCTGGAGCTTCTTCACCAGCACCATGTGGAGCTTCGGCGCTCAGTACGGGGCGCCGGTCACCACCGGCGGAATCGCCCATCTGCCGGGGGAGACCTTTGGCGCGCTGCCGCAGATCATCGGCACGCTGCAGACGTCGGCGATCGCGCTCATTGTCGCGGTACCGGTATCGATCGGAGCGGCCCTGGTGATCGTCGAGCGACTGCCGCGGCGGCTGGCCAGCCTCGTCGGAGGTTTTCTCGAGCTGCTGGCCGGCATCCCCAGCGTGATCATCGGCTTGTGGGGAGCGCTGACGTTCGGCCCGTTCCTGGCCCACCACGTCACCCCGTGGATTGCCAGCCACGCGCCCGACGTGCCGATCCTCCGGTTCTTCAGGGGCGACCCCGGCAACGGTCAGGGCCTGCTGACCTCCGGCCTGATTCTCGCGATCATGGTGATCCCGATCATCGCCGCCACATCGCGTGACCTGATCCGCGGGGTTCCCATCCTGCCCCGCGAGGGAGCGGTGGCCCTGGGCATGTCCGACTTCGAGTGCGCCCGGCGAGTGACTCTGCCCTGGGTCAACAGCGGCATTATCGGAGCTACCGTCCTGGGCCTGGGCCGGGCTCTTGGCGAGACCATCGCGGTGGCCATGGTCTGCGGCGACAACCTCAGTCAGGTGGCCACCAACCTTTACGCCACGATGACCACGATCGCCGCCGACATCGTCCTGAACCTGGACACTGCGATCCAGAGTCCGCTGGGCATCAAGACCTACGCCGAGCTCGGCCTGGTTCTCATGGCCATCACGCTGCTGACCAACGTGGCCGCGCGGGTGCTAGTCCGGCGGAGCTCGGGTACCGCCCTACCCGTCGGCAGGGGGCTTTAGCGATGCACGGAAGAAACAGCCGCACACCGGCGGCGGGACCCACCCCGCCGGGCCCGGCGGCCGCCGGCCGCGGCGCGGGCGAGTGGCCGCCCGTGCCGCTCCGCAGGAAGATCGCCAACGCGGTGTTCTGGGTCCTGTGCGCCCTGTGCCTGGCCGTGGTGATCGTCCCGACGGTGTGGCTGGCGGTCGGCGTCATCGCGCGGGCCGTACCGGACTTCCGGTGGAACGTGCTGTTCACCGACACCACGGGTACCGGCGGCGGCCTCGAGAACGCCATCCTCGGCACGGTGGCGATCACGGTCGGCGTGCTGGTCGTTGGCGGCACGATCAGCATCCTGACCGGCTTGTACCTCTCGGAGTATGCCACCGGCAGGCACCGTGGCATTCTGCGCGGCGCCTATGAGGTACTGGCCGGAATCCCGTCGATCGTGCTGGGCCTGGTCGGATACCTCACGCTCGTGGTGGGCCTGCACTGGGGCTTCGGCCTGCTGCCCGCTGTGCTCATCATGTCGGTGATCGTGGTCCCCTACATCGCTAAGGCCACGGAAACCTCCCTCGGCCAGGTACCGAGCGCATATCGCGATGGCGCGGACGCGCTGGGCATCCCGCCCACCTGGGCCCTGCGCAAGATCGTCCTGAAATCCGCCTTGCCGGGCATCGTGACCGGCCTGCTGATCGCGGTTGCGATCTCGGTGGGCGAGACGGCCCCGCTGCTCTACACGGCCGGCTGGAACCAGACAAATCCGTCCACCCAGGTCACCCACAACGCGATCGGCTTTCTCACATATCCGGTCTGGAGCTTCTTCGACAGTCCCGTTCATTCGCTGCAGGTGCTGTCCTACGATGCGGCCCTCATCCTGTTCGTCTTCGTTCTCCTGATCATCATCGCGGGACGCTTCATCATCGCCTGGTCGCGCCGGAACGCCGAGTGACTGATCGTGTTGCCGGAGGCGAGCGACAGTTCGGTCCAGGTGGGAGGCGGCCCCTGCCGCCGCAGCGCAGCCGGGACTGGCCCGAGGCGGTCGGCCGGACCTGGTTCGTGCCTGCATCCGATGACCGGTCACCTTGCCTGGAGCAGCCGCCAGGTCTCGCGGCGCCAGGTTCTCGAGCAGCAGCGCGCCGCGTGCGGCCCGGCCGATGACGCGGTGCCTGACCGGAAAGGCCAGGCCGGTTGTCCGCACACGAGGGGAGCTGGCGGTGACCGCGGAACACTCCGGGGCTGACTGGCTAGGCCGGGAGACCGGAGCTAAGCCGGCTCCGCCCGAGGACGGAGACCCCAAGACCACCGGCAGCGTTCTCGCCGGCCGCCTGGCGGCCGCGCTGGTCCATCACGAGCCGGGCTGGCGGCTGCCCCGGCACACGGCACTGGCGCGCCGCTACAACGTCAGCCCAGCCGAGATCGACCACGCGGTCGGGGAGCTGGTCCGCCGGCACCTGGTCCGCCGGCTTGCGGACGGCCAGCTTTACCGCGCCAGCCCGGCCGAGTACCTGATCGAGCTGGAGGGCATCTCGGGGCTTCGCTCCTCCCTCGATCCGATGGGCGGCGACCTTTCCTGCCGCAGCCGCCAGGTCTCGTGGCGCCGGGTCCCGGAGGACATTGGCTGGGCCCTCGGCCTGGCCACCTCGGACTCGGTGTGCGTGGTCAGGTTCCTGTGGACGGCGGGGGACGAGCCGGCCGCGTCCTCGACGACCTATCTGCCCGCGCACGTGGCCACGCCCGCACGCGCGGAGGCTGAGGGGGCGCTCCCGGACGCACTGAGTCTGCTGCCCATGTCGGAGGCGTCCGGGACGGCCACCGCGGACGACTACGCCAGCCTGGCCATGGCGGGCCGGCCACAGGCGCTCTACATCGAGATGCAGCCGCCCCCGCCGGCGGTGGCCCGCAGCCTCCGGCTCCCGGCGGGCCAGCCAGCCACGATCGTCACCGTGCGGTTCGACGACCCGGCCGACGAGCGGCCCGTAGCGCTGACCGTGGCCGTGCTGCGGTCAGACCTGTTCCGGGTGGTGCTGCAGTCGCCGCAGCCGCCTCTGGCCGAGGGCCCGCACGGGAATTTCGCCGGCGCCTGGACACACGCCGCGCTGGACTGGGAACCTTGACCCGTTATGTCTGCGCCCACCGCCAGTGCCGCTGACCGCCTGCCGCGGCGTCCGGGCTTACCCGGCCGGCCGGGCCGCTCCGGGCGGGCCGAGTTAACCGCCGCCATCGGCGTGGCCGCGGTGCTCACGCAGCTGCTGTTCGCCCAGGCCACGCTGGTCCTCGCGGTGTTTGCGGTGCTGACCGGCCGGGTCAGCCGATGGCGTCCGGGGTGGCTGGCCGCCCCCGCAGCCGCGGGAGCGGTGTGGGCGACTGCGATCGGGCTGGGCCGGGCCGGAGCCGGATTCGCCGCCGGGCCCCGCCGGGTGGCCGCCTACCTGGGGGGCATGCCCGGTCATCCGGCGCGGCTCCTGCACCTGTCGGCGGCGTTTTCCGGGATGCAGCACTGGGTGTTCCGCCAGCTCCCGCTGGCCCTGCTGGCCGCCGCGGCGGAGGCGGCCATCCTGGCCTGGTGGCACCAGCCCGGCCGTCGCGGCGGCCAGGCCCCGGCCGCCGGGCTCAGCCCCTGGCCGGGCTACCGGCCGGGCCTGCTCCACGCGATCGCGCGGCGCCAGACGGAGGCGGCCCTGTCCGGCGGCAGCGTCGTCAGCAGGGATGGCTGCCGCCTGGGACTGGACAGTCCGACGGGTCGGCCCGCCGGACTGTCCTGGGCTGATGCCCGGGGCGGAGTCCTGGTGACCGGCGCCGACCGGCAGGCGGCGGCCCGGGCCGGGTTCCCGCTCGCCTGGGCCGCGATCCGGCGGCGCAAGTCCGTGATCGTCATCGACCTGACCGGCAGCGCGTGGCTGGGCGGGTCCCTGACGGCCGTGACGCAGGCCGCCGATGCTCCGCTGCGCCGCTTCAGCCCGGCGGGCCCCGCCTGCTACGAGCCTTTCCGCAGCTATCCGCCGCCGCGGGCCGCGGGCCTGGTCGCGGCGATGATCGACTGGACCGGGCTCAGCCAGGAGCAGCGGCGGGCAGGCCAGAACTACCTGACCGCCGCGTGCGCCGTGCTGGCCGCTGCGCCTGTGGCTAGTCCGCCTGGCCCGGTCCTGGACCGGCTCAGCCTGCTGCTGGAGCCCGCCGTCCTGCGCCAGGCCACGGCCGGAGTCCCCGGCCACCTGCCGCACCGGGAGGCGCTGGTCCGCCGGGTGGCGGCCGCCGCCGACGACCCGCCGGCCCAGGCCGCCGTGGCCGCGGTCCTGCACGAGCAGCTGGAGCTGCTGCGCGCGAGCGCGCTCGGCCGCTGGCTCCGGCCCTCCGCGCAGATAGTCAGCCTGGGGCAGGTGGTGCGGGACCGGGGCGGGGCGGCGTTCTCGCTCGACTGCGCCAGCCACGGTGCGCCAGCCGCCATGATCGGCAGGCTCGCCGTCGCCGACCTGGCAGCCGTCCTGCGCGACCTGCGCGACCAGCAGCTGCGCGCCGACTGCGTGGCCTGGGTGCACGGCTGCGAGCAGGCCAGCCGCTCGGCCCTGGCTGAGCTGGCCGCGCTCGGGCCGCTCACCGGAACCACTGTCGTGCTGTCGACCGCCAGCGCCGCCGCCGCGGCCAGCCTCGCGCCGGCCGCGGGGGTCGTCGTGACCGCCGGCCCGGCGGACCCGGAGCTGGCTAGCCAGGTCGCGGCTCTGGCCGAGCTCCGGGATGAGGGCGCCCGGCAGGCCGTCGCCGACCTGCTTTGCTGGCAGGGCGAGGACGAATTCGCCGTCCTGACACGCGGCCGCCAGCGCCGCTTCCAGCCGGCCTGCCGGTCGGTGGCCGCCCCGTGAGTGCCCGCCCCGCAGGCGCCAGCTCCACGGCCGGCTTCCGCCCCGACCGGGTCTACCTGGGCTGGCAGCACGCCCTGGTGGCCCCCGAGCCGGGGCCGCCGCCCCGGCCGCCGGCCCCCGGCCCGGCCGTGCAGGTCAGCGCGGCCTGGCTCGCGGCCCAGCGCCGCGAGGAGGCCCGGCTGGCCCGGCCGCACCAGCTGGCCGGGGCCTGCTGCGCGGCCCTGGGGTGCGCGATCGGCGCGAGCTGGCTGGCGGGCCTGCTGCCCGGCGGCCTGACCTTCCTGGCGGGCGGCGCCTGCCTGACCGCCGGGGGCGCCTGCGCGCGAACGGTCTGGCGGGGCCGGCGCCAGCTGCGGGACCTGGTGGCCGCCGAAGACCACCGGGTCGCGCAGTTCCGCGCCGCGGCCCAGCGCCAGCAGGCGGCCTGGGAGGCCGAGCACGCCCGGCAGGTCGCCGGCTGGCGGCAGCGCAGCGCCACCTACCGCCGCCAGCCGCAGTGGTACCCGGTGTGGCTGCCC
>JGI20205J14842_1000051_pt1 | contig 26631 bp, 19 predicted proteins | sample NGESurshal092012_2_FD_14842 | JGI IMG/M metagenome (IMG submission 14842) | reverse complement strand
AAAGCAGGTGCAAAAATACTTTCATGTAAACCACGTCAGATATGCAGCATAATAATTTTACCCTTACTAATTTACTAAACGATTAATAAATATATAAATCAAAATAACCTATCAACTTGACTTTTAGCGAATGAATAATTCAATAACCCGAATAGAAGTGAAGGATCTTTTCCAAAATAAAAATCCGGGCTATTTATCGCTTTACTGATCAGGTATTAATTATAACGGGGATTCCACAATCGTAATTTAAAGAACTTACTAGTGCCGCCAGGGCAAAAAAAAACTACCCTGACTTTTACATCAGAATAGTTTCTTTCAGAGGGATGATTTAATTAAAAATCCTTCTATAAAGTTTATTTTTTAGCTGAACAGGCCACCTTTTTTCAATTCTCTTGTTTTTTCACCAATCAAAAATCCATTCTGGTATATCTGGATTTTATAACTTCCCTGTTGGAAATGACTTCCCGGCGCAAAAGCGAATTCTACATTTTTTGTTTGAGCTGTTTGTAAGTCAACTGGCAATTTAGCAGTAAAAGTTTTGCTTCCATCATCACGGGTTGCGAATGTGTCACCGGTCGAATCTGTGCTTTGTGTTGTTGCTACAGGTTTTCCATCAGGCCCAATAACTACTACATATACATCAGTAGTTCCGGGTTGAATGATGCGATTGTTTACGTCAAAACTTACAACCAATTTATCAACACGTTTAGCAACAGTAGAAACTTTTTCTTTTCCGTTACCTCTTACTTTATAAGGAGTAATAGAAATATTGGAAGCGTTGAGGGTAGAGGCTACATCCACTTTCTTTTCAAGATCCTGTTTGATAACGTTTGTAGAATCCAGGTTATGGGAAATGGTTTCCTTTTCAGTAGTTAAGGTAGCTACATTTTGTCTCAATGTATCATTTTGCTGTGTGAGCATTGCTATTTGATTTTCCATATCCGTGATCTTTCCATTCAATTGAGCGATCATATCCTGTGCTTTAGAAAGCTCTGCAGCAGTAGCATTTTTCTTATTTAATATGCTACGTATCTCTTTTTTCATTTTAGAAATATCGCTGTTACTAGCAGTCAATTTGCTATCCAACGCAGTATTTGCAGTTTGCATAGAATCAAGACGTGCGAGTGATGCATCAAAGCTTGTTTGAATGTTGCTTTTTTCAGTTGTTACTTTAGCAACTTCTGTTTGCTGTGCCTGGATGGCTTCTCCGGATTTGTTGTGGTCGAAAATAAAAAATCCCGCAAGGATAATTATTCCCGCTATCAATAATCCAATAAAGAGACTTTTAAAATCCCTGGGTTTGTTTACAGTCGGAGACTGTTCGGTATATTCGTTCATTTTTTTGGTTTTTTTGGTTAAAAAATTGAGTATTAAAAATTTTATATTAGGAATCAGATAAATGTTGTTTTATAAAAGACTAATAGCGTTAAGTCTAAAATCATGCCATTCTTATTTTCTTTAATTTAAAACACAAAATAGAAAAATTACCGGTTCTGTTTTTAATTGATTTATAATGTAATTTGAGTTCAAAAAGAATATTTGTTAAATCATTGTTATAGGATATTCATCGAAACGCATTATTCAAAAAAGTGAATCTGCAAGAGGTTTATGAACTTTGTTTCAATTTGTAACTCTCCGTTTTTTAGGCTAATTTTAGGCAATAAAAAAATAAGAAAATGTCAACACAATCTCATGTTTCCAGGAAAATAACTGCGGCATTGGCCATAGTTTTTCTGTTGCCACCATTAGTTCTTTTTATAATGTGGTCTACTATTGGTATAAAATATAGCGGCCTGAATTCCGGAGATCAAATGGATGTTTATATGGGTTATTTTTCAGGTTGGCTTAAAAATATAAATAGCATCCACATTATTTCTATTGTATGTTGCCTGATCGCAATAATACTTGCAGCAAGGAGTTTTAAAAAGCATTTATTATCAATAAGGGTGCTAATGCTGATGACAGTTTTGGTCGCTATTTTTATCCTATTATTTGATATCTCCCAGATAATTTAACTCCATTATTTGTAATCAAATTGAATGGTGCCAAGTAAATTCTTTTCTTTCGAATAGCATTTTTGTATTTCAGGAAGTTGCTTATCATCATAAGCATACCTCCAGATAAAATAATTTCTTCCGGTTTCATCTACGGAAATCATTTGTGAGGGTTTATCACCATTATTATATTCAAACATATAATCAGGTAATAGCCTCTTCGCTATAACATTGTAATGCACTACGTCGGTAAGGCGGTTGCTGTCATCATAATAGTAATAATATTTTTTATCATCACTATTTCCCGATGGATCTTCTTCTATAATATTTCCTTTATCATCAGCAACAAAAGTAATAGTCGAAATAAGCACATTATTTTTTTTGCGAAGCATTTTTACAGGACCACCATTTTTATAAAAAAATTCATGTGTTTCAGTAATTCCTGTGCTATCCCCATCAGCTATTGTATTTGTTTTTATCAAAGAAAGCAGGCCATTAGCATCATATTCAAATTCAACCGTATTGGTAGTTGTTGGAGTAGTGGTAGTTGTTTTAATAACTTTGCCATCTGCATCATAATCCGTTATTAAAAGGGATTGACCTGTAATATTCGATTTAGATAACATCTCGGATTGAGAGAAGTTTTTATTAATCTTTTTTTCACAAAAAAATCCATCACTGGGTTGGTCATTATCATCGAAGCTGGTTATTTTTATAATCTTTATCTTCCCGTTCTTTAAGGTAGAAAATTCTTTATTTTGATTAATGCTACCCATTATATCTTTATAATAATACTGGGCATTTGACGGGAAATAGTCAAAGCAAACAAGTATGAAATAAATGAAAAAAGAACGAAAAAAATTTTTAGCCATTTTTTTAAAAATAAATAATTGTGTTTAAGAGATTTTAAAGAACGTAAAATAATTCATTAATCATTAATACTATTTTTGTTTATTATTTTTAACCGGAAATTATAATAATAAAATCAATTCAAATGTCGCATCTTCCTCAAAGGAAAGAAAAAAACTGCCTTAATTGTGGAACGACAGTTATTGGTAAATATTGTCATAATTGCGGACAGGAAAATATTGAACCAAAGGAATCATTGTGGCAATTAATATCCCATTTCTTCAATGATTTTACTCATTTTGATGGAAAGTTTTTTTCCACTTTAAAAGATCTTCTTATCAAACCAGGCTTTTTATCTAAAGAATATATGACAGGCAGAAGGGCCGACTATTTGAATCCTGTAAGGATGTACATTTTTACATCATTTATATTCTTTCTTATATTTTTTTCTTTGTTTCACCCAAATGAATCCGAATTCAAAAATTCAAAATTTCAATTAAATGGCAAAACTCAACAAATGATTGACTCTATGTCTACTTCCGATTTTAACGATTTTACAAAAGTATTCAATCATGGCACACCCATGAGCCGTAAAGAATTCAGCCATTATAAGGATAGTATGGAGAACAGAGCAATATTTCATTCTCTTTTAAATAAAAATAATTATACTACAAAGGAACAATATGATTCTGCTTTAAATACCGGAGTTGTAAAGGATGGATGGCTAAAGCGCAATTTGGTTTATAAAGAAATCGGGATTAATAATAAATATCATTCTCAGCAGGCAAAGTTTTTTAGTGATTTTTTAAATAGTCTTATGCATCATTTTCCTCAAATGTTTTTTATTTCATTGCCATTGACGGCTTTACTGTTGAAATTACTTTATATACGCCGCAAACAATTTTATTATGTAAGTCATGTTATTTTTGCCATACACTTTTACATTTTTGTATTTATTGCGATGCTCTTATCCATGTGCATTTCAAGGATTGAAGAGGTATTAAATTGGAATTGGATGAATTATATCAATACCCTTGTTACATTCATTATCTTTTTTTATTTGTATAAAGCGATGCGGAAGTTTTATCAGCAGAAAAGAGCAAAATCCATTTTAAAATTTTTCCTGTTTTCATTTTCCTTCTTTTTTATGATTGTTTTTCTCTTCGTATTTTTTGCCCTTGTATCTATTTTTCAAGTTTAAATTATTATAATGAATCAACCAGCAGATTTTAACAGACTGATAAAAATCATGGATGACCTTCGTGAAAAGTGTCCATGGGATAAAAAGCAAACTATTCATACGTTGCGCCAGCAAACTATTGAAGAAACTTACGAACTTGCAGATGCCATTACGGATAAAGACTGGAATGGCATAAAGGAAGAGCTGGGCGATTTGTTATTGCATATTATTTTTTATACCAGGATTGGGCTTGAAGAAAATAAATTTACCTTACAGGAAGTGATAGATGGCATTTGTGATAAACTAATAAAAAGGCATCCTCATATTTATGGCGACGTAAAAGTGAATGATGAAGAAGATGTAAAGAGAAACTGGGAACAGATAAAATTATCTGAGGGGAAAAAATCTGTTTTGAGTGGCGTGCCCAAATCATTACCAGCAATGGTGAAAGCCATGAGAATACAGGAAAAAGCAAAACAAGTAGGTTTTGAATGGGCTACTAAAGAACAAGTTTGGGAAAAAGTAGAAGAAGAAAAATCAGAATTATTAGAAGCGGTAGATTCAAAAAATACAGGGCATATAGAAGAAGAAGCGGGTGATCTTTTCTTTTCTGTAATTAATTATGTAAGATTCTTAAAAGTAGATGCTGAAAATGCACTTGAGCTGACTAATAAAAAATTTATAAAACGCTTTACCCAGATGGAAGATGCCGTTCAAAAGAAAGGTATGAATCTCGGAAATATGTCTCTTTCAGAAATGGATGCCATCTGGAATGAAATCAAAAAACAAAACAACGGAATTTGAACCTTTATAATAACGATACTTTTTTTAAAAGAAACTCCTTTCTCCTTATAACAGCAGCGTGGTTGCTTACGTTTGCTTTTATTATTAATAATTACTGGAGTACAAGTTCCACTTCTAATGCGGCGCAAAAAGCGATTCAAAAAGATATTAACAGGAATCAGGAAAATATAAATTCTTTCTGTTTAGATTCTCAGGTACTGAATAAAATTGCTGAAGGCAATTACGATGAATCATTTCTGGATAAAGAAGTTTCAAAAAAATATTTCATATTTTTTTATAAGGCCACCGACTTAAATAAACTGGATCCTGTTTTTTGGAATACTCAGGTAATAGAGCCCGATTCTTCTTTAATACATAGCAATAATGGTATCAGCTTTCAGAAATTATTGAATGGATGGTATGTAAGTAATACAAGATCATTCCGTAGTTCATCGGGTAATGATTATAAAATGATTTTTCTGATCCCTGTAAAATGGGATTATTACATTGAAAATAAATATTTGCATAATTCATTTGTTGCGGAAAGTAATATTGATAAGACCTACGATATCAGCCTTACACCTACTGCTCATGAAATAAAAGATGAACACGGTAAACCACTTTTCTATCTTCGTCAGCTTAGTAACCCCATTGCACACGATAATGTTTTGGCTATGTGGTTAAGAGTGCTGGCATCTGTATTGATTTTGTTTTTTATTCATAAACTTGCCAATTTCTATGTGGAAAGAAAAGGTTTTTGGATCGGTTTCCCGATTTTGATCATTCCCATTATTTTTCTGCGATTTATAAGTTACCATTTTCATATTCCTCTTAATTTTCAACAATTAAAATTATTTGACCCTACTTTCTATGGTGCCAATTTTATTATAAGGTCCCTAGGAGATTTATTTATCAATTCAATTTTGTTTATCTGGATAGTTCTATTTATAAGATATCATTTCAATTATGATTTTTCTAAAATTAAATTCAAAAATGATCTTTATAAATACGTGGCTATTGGTTTTATTGTTGTTTTGATGATCGTAATTACTTTACTTGGCGGGTACACCGTACAGAGCCTGGTATCTGATTCACAGATTTCTTTTGATGTGATCAACTTTTTTACGCTGAATATTTATAGCATTATAGGCTTTATTGTATTAAGTTGTATTGCTACNGGGTNTTTTTTCCTGGTACAATTATTACTTCAGCCATTAGATGTATTTATTGGTCATCATAAAAGATATATTCTATATCTCGTCATAACNGTAGCCGACCTGATTATCTTAACTTTAATGCGGCATTCTTCTTATGTAAGTTTCAATTTATTCCTTTTATTATGGCTCTTACTTTTTATTTATCTACTTAATTTCAAATATCTCTTATTACACGCTTATAACCTGGTTTCATCAAAATTTATTTTTTGGGTATTCTTTTTTTCGGTTTCTATCACAGCATTAATTGTATTGCAAAACCGGACCAAGGAGTTGGAAGACAGAAAACATTTTGCTGAAAATCTTGCTAATAAGGCTGACCCTTCCGGGCCGGTAATTGTAAATATTATTCTAAATGATTTTAGAAATGATTACTTATCAGGCATCTTTTACAGGTTTAAAAACCCTTACCAAAACCGGTTTTTAAAAGACAGTCTGATCAATGAGAATTTCTCTGGCTATCTTAATAAATATGATACAAAGATTTACACTTTTGACTCTTCCGAAGTACCATTATATAATGAAGATTCAACTACTTTTAATTCATTAAATGCCATTATTCAAACACAAGGCAAACCCACAGATATACCGGATCTCTTCTTATATGATATCTCTTATGACAGGTTTAATTATATCAGCAAAAAAACCATTACCGATTCGACTAACAAGAAGTTAGGTTATGTTTTCATTATTTCGAAACCCAAAAAATATAAAAGCGATGCGCTCTATCCTGAACTTTTCTCAAAAGGAAATATTAATTCAATCGAAAGTTCGCCGGTGTATGCATCTGCCATTTATAATAATAATCAATTAAGCAGCAGCAACAATGATTATCCATTCTCTACTGAAATTGATGATAATAATTTTACTTACAACGAATTTAAAGAAGTTCAAAAAAACGGTTATGAAGAATTGTGGTATAAAGCCAATGGCGATAAGGTAATTGTAATTGCAAGGCAAGACAGGTTTTTTATAGAGTCGGTCACATTATTTGCATATCTATTTTGTTCCTTCTTATTAATAGCCATCTTTTTTAATCTCACTAATCATTTTTTAACTGACAAAAGATATAAAACAAATTTTAGAAATTTGTTTCAATTAACGATCCGCAACCAGGTGCATGGAATCATCATTCTTATCAGTATATTTTCGTTTATCATTATTGGAGTTACTACTATTCTTTTCTTTATAAGCCGCTATCATAGCAACAACCGCGAAAAACTTAGCCGTACCATTCACGTTATGGAAAATGAATTACGAAACGCTATTGATACGATGCCGGCAAGCAACTATGAATTAATAAATTTTGAAAGCCTGTCACACAATAATAAATTGGAAAAAACAATTAACAACGTTTCTAATATTCACGCTGCAGATATTAATCTATATGATCTGAATGGGAATTTGAAAGTTTCCTCTGTTCCTTTGCCTTACAATAAAGGAATCGTGAGCGAAAAAATGGACCCGATTGCTTTTTACCACTTAAGTAAATTGAAAGATGCTCAATTTTTCCAGGAACAAAAAATAGGAAGCCTCAACTATTTAAGCAATTACTTGCCGGTAAGAGACGAGAATGGCAGAGAATATGCCTACCTAAATATTCCTTATTTTGAATCTCAAAGTAAATTGCAGGATGAAATTTCGAATTTCCTGGTTACCATCATTAATCTAAATGCCTTTATTTTTTTAGTGGCAGGGATTATCGCCTTATTTGTTACCAATCGTATTACACGTTCCTTTTCGCTTATCAGCGATAAAATGAAAAAAATTAATCTTGCTACTGGTAATGAAGAGATAGTGTGGAACAGGCGTGATGAAATAGGGGACCTCGTAAAGGAGTATAATAAAATGGTGAAGAAATTAGACGTAAGTGCTGAAAGACTTGCCAGGAGTGAAAGAGAAGGCGCATGGCGCGAAATGGCAAGGCAGGTTGCTCACGAAATTAAGAACCCGCTTACCCCCATGAAATTGAACTTACAATATTTGCAAATGGCCATAGATAATAATTCACCTGATGTAAAAAATATCTCGTTGTACGTTGCAGGAATCCTGTTGGAACAAATAGAACATCTTTCTCAAATAGCAGGAGATTTCGCCCAGTTTGCTAAAATCGGTAATACTAAAAACCAGATTTTTGATATTAACGGTATGCTCGAAAATTCAATAACACTTTATTCCACCAATGACGAAATACAAATTGAATCATATTTATATCCTAATGAAATATTAATAGAAGCTGATAAAACCCAGATCAACCGGGTATTTACCAATCTTTTTCAAAATGCCGTGCAATCAGTTCCTGACTACAGGCAAGTATTGATAAAAGTGAAAAGTGAATTATACGATCACAAAGTAAGAATTTCAATAAAAGATAATGGTAATGGTATTCAGGCCGCTATGCTCAGTAAGATATTTACTCCGAATTTTACTACCAAAACATCCGGCACAGGGCTGGGACTTGCTATGAGCAAAGGAATTGTAGAAAAGCTAAATGGTAAAATATGGTTTGAAACAAAAGAAGGAGAATGGACTTGTTTCTTTGTGGAACTTCCTGTCAAATCACAACCTTCCTCCGAAGACTAATAAAAATTTTAAAAAATAAATGCAATTATTTACTCGTCACAGTTAACCAACAATTATTGAAGAATTTGCTTTTATAATTAATTAAGGAATAAACTGAAAATATGATTGAATAATTTTAATAATAAAAATTGTTTTAATCCACACATTACAAATAAAATTTTTCCAAACTTTTTAAACAAACTGCTTAAATTATTTCTCGTTGTTGCCATTAAATTTTGCTCAACAAGCGTACACTATTTTTCTCACACTATTATAAAGCATTAAACGATTTTCATGGCAGGCATTTAAAAGTTAGCGCAAATTTTCCATCCCCATTTCCTTCAATATTTATAAAAAATTATTTGCCCATTTCTTTTAATATTTAACATTTCAAAATTGCTTCCAGGCGTTTTAAAATTAAAATTTTCAGAAATTTTCCTTTTCCCGGTTTTAAAAATTTCAGATTTTTTTTGTTGAATTCCATCACGAATTAAAATTATTTTACAAATAATTTTTTAATAAAGCGTGTACAGGTAAACCGTTATATACCCTGTTTTATATAAACCCAATGAATAATTTTTTGAACTGAAATTCTTTTCTTTATGTAAATCCATCAGCTTCGAAAGCAATGAAAATTGGTTGGCTATTTCTATAATATTTACATTTTTATAAAATGAGTTTTTAATAAAAAAAAAGAAGGTGATTGTGTTTTATTTTTTTTTGGATAATACAAAACCCTTTCTGGATCTGCATTACATAGTTACCGGGGTACAATAAAAAAAGTCCCGACAATTTCGGGACTTTAAATTATTCTTCAAGAAAAACAATGATTATTTTTTCTTTGGAGCAGCTTTCTTAGGAGCGGCTTTTTTAGGAGCAGCTTTTTTAGGAGCGGCTTTTTTTGCAGCAGCTTTTTTAGGAGCGGCTTTTTTTGCAGCAGCTTTTTTAGGAGCGGCTTTTTTTGCAGCAGCTTTTTTAGGAGCGGCTTTTTTTGCAGTTGCCATGTTTTTAGAATTTAATTGTTAGTAAATAAAAACTAAAAATAAAAACATTTTGCTAACTGCCAAAACTTATTTGAATTTTTTTTTATGAGGTTGCTTCTGCAGCATTCACAGAAACGATAGTTCTATCGCCTTTACTCTTTCTGAATTCAACAACTCCATCAGCGGTTGCGAAGATGGTAAAGTCTTTTCCAAGACCAACATTTTTGCCCGGGTGGTAAACTGTTCCGCGTTGACGAAGAATAATATTTCCGGAAGTAGCTGCCTGGCCGCCAAAAATTTTCACACCCAATCTTTTGCTTTGTGAATCGCGTCCGTTTTTTACAGAACCTTCACCTTTTTTATGTGCCATAATCTTAAAATTAAAAATTTATTAATTTTTGAAATGAAAAAATATTTTTTCCATTTCATATTTTGTGCAAAGAATGCTTAAGCAATACCTGTCACTTTAATGTGAGTGTATTGAGTACGATGACCATGTTTTTTTCTAAAGCCTTTTCTTTTTTTCATTTTAAAAGCAATTACTTTTTCGCCTTTCACAAGATCATTTACTATCTCTGCTTTTACGGTTACTTTTGCATCAGTACCAATAGAAACTTTTCCATCGTTATCGTGCATAAGAATTTCAGAAAATTCTACTTTGTCACCTTGTTTTCCTGCAAGATGTGGTACATATAAACTTTGGCCTGGTGTAACTTTGAATTGCTGACCGGCGATTTTTACTATTGCAAACATACTTTTCCAATTTTTTTGGAGTGCAAATGTAAGGTAATTTCAAATAATTTTTGATACTAAAATCAATAAAAAGGCTCATTTTTGAGATTTTTACCTAAATCATTGTTAGACAATATATAAAAGGCCGTGATTTTTGTATTTAAACTCCGTTTTTTTACTTTTAGCCTTAATTTAATATGAATGAATATAATTAGGAAAACCTTTAGATTTTGTTTTAGTATTTACGGATTTGCAGTTTTTTTAGGGTTAATGTTTGTTTTGTCTCCTTTATTTATATGGGCATTTTTGGAAAAACCGGTAAAAGGGGGAAATCTAATTTATAAAATTTCCCGGTTTTGGGCAGATGCATTTTTCTTTCTTACCGCCATCAGGCATTGGAATATTTATGAAGAACCTCATGATAAGAATACAGAATACATTTTTGTGAGCAATCATATTTCTTACCTCGATATTCCGATGATGATGAAAGTCATAAGAAGACAACATATTCGTATTTTGGGAAAAGCGGAAATGAACAAAATTCCTTTTTTCGGATCAATTTATAAAAAAGGAACCGTTTCGGTATATCGGGAAAGTGCTGAAGCCCGTTCGGATAGTATAAAAAAACTGATTGAATTTGTTCATAAAAAAATCTCTGTTTTCATTTGCCCCGAAGGAACATTTAATATGACACAAGAACCANTAAAGAGNTTTTATGACGGAGCTTTTAAAATCGCTATTGAAACACAAAAACCNATTCGNCCGATTTTATTTTTGGATACTTATGACCGCCTCAGTTATAAAAGTATTTTTTCTTTAAATCCGGGAAAATGCCGCGNGGTATACCTTGTGCAAACACCTACTGAAGGATTAACGATTGACGATGTTCCCGAATTGAAACAAAAAATTTTTAACCAGATGGCAGAAGCGTTAATGAGGTATAAAGCAAGTTGGATCAGGGAAAAATGATAAATGATATAGAAGGATTGATAAATAAAAAAGTGTATTACTGCCACAATTCCCCTTATCCATTCACTCTCAATATATTTGCATGAATGGCTATCACTAATTTTAAAGAACAAAATTTATTTAATGAATCAACCCCAATAATTACCGATTGGGTAGAAGTGATTTTGCCTTTGGCCATTCCTAAAACTTATACTTATTCTGTTCCTAAAAAATTAGCNGGGAAAATACAAATTGGTTGCCGTGCAGAAGTTGTGTTCGGGAAAAATAAAAAATACGCGGGCATTATCAAATCAATCAGTAATGAAAAGCCACCTTATGAAACAAAAGATATTATAAGTGTTATAGATGATGAGCCTGTTATTTATGCAAAGCAATTACAATTCTGGAAATGGATTAGTGAATATTATATGTGCAGCGAAGGAGAAGTGATGGCGGCGGCTTTGCCCGTCCATTTAAAACTGAGCAGCGAAGCTATTTTAATTTATAATGAAGAATATGGCGATGATTTCAGCGCTCTTGATGATGAAGAATATTTATTAGCAGAAGCATTACTTATTAAAAAGGAATTAAAGATTACAGAAGTTCAACAGGTTGCCAATATCATTCACGTGTATCCTTTGATAAAAAAATTAATTGAAAAAAAAGTTTGTTTTATCTGGGAATCTCTTTCTGACAAATACAAAGAAAAAAAAGAGAATTTTGTTTTACTGAATCCTGAATTTTCGTCAGATGAAAAACTAAGTAAACTGATGGATGATTTCGGCAGGGCGCCAAAACAGTTGGAATTATTATTAAGCTTTTTACATCTTTCCAAAACGGAAGGTGAAGTTTCTCAACCTCAACTTTTAAAAAAATCAGGTGCCAGTGCGGCCCAATTAAAAGGATTAACTGATAAGAAAATTCTTATTATTCAAAGAAGAAGCACAGATCGTATCCATTCACTTCCAAAAAAAATGGAAGTTAATTTTGAATTGAATGATTCACAGGTAAAAGCTTTGAATGAAATAACCAATGCATTTGAAAAAAAAGAAGTTTGTCTTGTACATGGAGTTACCAGCAGCGGCAAGACCCAATTATATATTAAGCAAATTGAAAAATTTGTAAATGAAGGAAAGCAAGTTTTATATCTTCTTCCGGAGATTACTCTAACGGCGCAAATCATAAGAAGATTACAGCTTTATTTTGGCGGAAACATTGCGATTTATCATTCTAAATTTAATAATAATGAAAGAATAGAGATCTGGAATAAAATAAAAACCGGTGAATTAAAAATTATTCTCGGAGCACGAAGTGCGCTGTTTCTTCCTTTCAAAAACCTGGGATTGATTGTGATTGACGAGGAACATGATCCTTCTTTTAAGCAACAAGATCCTTCACCACGCTATAATGCACGCGATGCAGCCGTTTTTTACGCATCACTTTTTAATGCAAAAGTTTTGATGGGGAGTGCCACGCCTTCATTGGAAAGCTATTACAACGCTCAAAAAAATAAATACGCTTTGGTAACACTTACTGAAAGGTATGGAGGAACCAAATTGCCTGTAATCAGAATCATTGATACCAAAACTGTTGCTGCTTCTAAAAAAGGGAAAGTGATGATTTCGCCGCAATTAAAAGCAGAAGTTGAAGTGGCATTACAAAGTGATAAACAGGTAATTCTTTTTCAAAACCGCCGCGGCTATGCGCCGTTTTTAATTTGTGGAACGTGTGGCTTTATTCCACAGTGTGAGAACTGTTCTGTTACATTAACGCTCCATAAATATTCTAATAAATTACATTGCCATTATTGCGGAAACACATATCCAAAGCTAACTACGTGCCCTGCTTGCGGAAGCGTAAACTGGATGGAGAAAAATTTTGGAACGGAAAAAATTGAAGAGGAATTAACGCAGGATTTTCCGAATAACCGGATAGCCCGGATGGATGTAGATGCGGTGAAAGGAAAGAATGCGCATGATACTTTAATCAAATTATTTGAGCAGCATCGCATTGATATTTTGGTAGGAACGCAAATGGTGGTAAAAGGGTTGGACTTTGAAAAAGTAAGCCTGGTTGGTATTCTTGATGCTGATGGATTGCTGACTTTTGCAGATTTCAGGGTGAATGAAAGAGCCTTTCAGTTAATGGAGCAGGTGAGCGGGAGAGCCGGCAGAAAACTGGAAAGAGGTTTGGTTCTTATCCAGGCGTCAAAAATAAATCATCCCGTATTATTGTTTGTGCAGCAGCATGATTATTCTAAATTTTACGATTATGAAATGGCTATGCGGAACCAGTTTTTTTATCCGCCATTTAGCAGGTTGATTCGTATTACATTAAAGCATACTCTTAAGGAGATAGTGATGGAGGCTGCCGACATTTTGGGAGATACGTTAAAAAAAGATTTCGCACAGGTAGTAGGACCTGCAGCGCCTGTTATCAATCGCGTCAGAAATATGTATTTAATGGAAATACTGATAAAATTGCAGCAGGACTCTTCCCAATTAAAGATTCAAAAAAAAGTGATTAGCAATCATATTGATTTATTAAATGCACAAAAGAAATTCAGAAGCGTAGTAGTCATTGCTGATGTAGATCCTTTTTGAGGCCTCATCCCCTTCCTGGTGAAGTTATTCAGACAGGCCTTTCCATAAATGGAAAGGAAATCCATTCATTAAAATGTAACCAGGGATTTCAATTATTCCTGCCCGACTGCATCATTCAGGCGGGTGTTTGTTTACCGGCGAAGACATTCTTTAAATACTCCTTTGTTAGAAGAACTCCTATGGAGAAAGGTAAGGAAGCATTACTCCCTTGCAAGGTCCATAATCTCAGAATACCTGTAATAATGGACGCCTGTACTTTGGTGTTTACTTTCATTTACCATTGCCTTAGCAACGTTATTAGCGCCTATGGCCCTGTATTTTTCCAATGGACCCAAAAGTAAAAATGAAAGCAGGTCCATTACAGTTTGTAAAATGGTCTCGCCTGTACGGTTTTCTTTTCTGTTTCCGTTTAAAATGGATGGTTGAAAAATACTAAGGGTTGAGAATGGAAATTGCTTCAGTGCATTTTCTGTTTTGCCTTTTAATTGTAAATAAAAATTCGAGGAGCTTTCGTTGGCTCCTATTGCAGAAACTATGAGAAACTTTTTAAAATTCTTTGAAATACCTATTCTTGCTGCATTTACCGGTATATCATAATCAATTTTAGCATACGCGTCCTTGTCGCCTTTTACCTTCTTTTTTGTTGTACCTATACAACAAAAAATTACATCACCTTCTCCAAATTTTTGTGAGTAGTCGTCCGGATTATTAAAGTTTACAATCTCTTGTTGCAACTTTGGGTGGCCAACATTTATCTCTCTTCTGGCCAATACACGAACTGTTTTGAAATTATCATCTTTCAATAATTCTTTCAACAATAAATTGCCGGTTAACCCGGAAGCGCCTATAATTACTGCAGTAAGTTCATTCATATTTTGGTATTTTGCCGGTAATTTTAATTTATGCAAGTTTATCAAAATTATTCACTCAAAAAATATAACACATTTGGCATAGCAACGGTTGCAAAATATTTTGCAACCTTTTCTTCACCGGGTGAACTGGAAGAAGTCCTGAAAAGTAAGCAAAATATTTCATCAAAAATGATATTGGGTGGTGGAAGTAATATTCTTTTTACAAAAGATTATAGCGGTATGATTTTAAAGAATGAAATTAAGGGGATGAATATTTTTAAAGAAGATGATGAATATTTTTACATCAAAGTGGGCGCGGGTATAAAGTGGCACAGCTTTGTAATGTATTGCGTAAATAATAATTATGGTGGCGTAGAAAATCTTTCACTTATCCCAGGAAACGTGGGTGCCTCTCCCATGCAAAACATCGGAGCTTATGGTGTTGAAATAAAAGATGTTTTTTATGAACTGGAAGCCTTTCATCTTGAGGAAAAAAAAATACAAATATTTTCGGCGAAGGATTGCGAATTTGGATATCGGGAAAGTGTTTTCAAAAAGAAATATAAAGACCAATTTGCAATATTAAATGTTACGTATTGCCTTAAAAAGGATCCGGCTTTTAATATTTCTTATGGCGCCATTGCTGATGAATTAAAAAAAATGAAAGTCGAAAATCTGAGTATCAAATCTATATCTGACGCTGTTATTAATATCCGGAATTCCAAATTGCCGGATCCCAATATTATCGGGAACGCCGGGAGCTTTTTTAAAAACCCCATTATCAGTAGCCGCCAATTACAGGAAATACAAAAGCGTGAACTATTAACACACGAATTACACGAATTAAACTTTCCATTCTATAAAGTAGATGAAGAAAATTATAAGATTCCTGCAGGCTGGCTGATTGAACAATGCGGATGGAAAGGATATAGAAAAGGAGACGCCGGTTGCTACGATAAGCAGGCGTTGGTATTGGTAAATTATGGGAATGCGACCGGAAAAGAAATTTATAATTTAAGTGAAGAAATAAAAATTTCTGTAAAAGAAAAATTTGGAATTGAATTGGAAAGAGAAGTAAATATTTTATGAGAGATATTGAACGTTGCCAATAACTAATTATTCAGTTACAAATTGTCTTTTTTTTTACTTTTATCATCTATATCATCTAAATATCCCCTATTCATATAAAAAGTTTTTTGCTTCCTTAACAATTTCCTTCTCCAAATGCAGCGTTTTTATCTGTTGAAATGTCTATTAGTATGATAATTTGTGCAATCATTCGCCATTCAAACCGCAGACTGTTAGGGAAGCCTTGGTTTTACATCCGGTTTGAAAGTCGGTTGGCTTTAAAATAACAGGAACTATTATCGTCTTAATTTGGATATCTTTCTTGATTAATTAAATATGAGAAAAATTGCGCTCCACACCTGGAGCGCTTTTTTTGATGCCATCGTGTCAGCCAAAAAGGAATGGCACTTGTTTTGTAAAAAGGATTGAAAAATAAATTATGCAAAAAGGAAATATAAGAGTACAAACGGAGAATATTTTTCCGATCATTAAAAAGTTTCTTTACAGCGATCATGAAATTTTCATTCGTGAGTTGGTAAGTAATGCCGTAGATGCTACACAAAAATTGAAAACCTTAGCCTCCAATGGTGAAGTAAAAGGAGATATTGGGAATACGGATATTCATGTAAAGATTGATAAAGATAAAAAGACCTTGACCATTTCTGATAAAGGTGTAGGAATGACAGAAGAAGAAGTGGATAAATACATCAACCAGGTGGCATTTAGCGGAGCCGAAGAATTTTTGGAAAAATATAAAGGGAAGAATGAAGCCAATATCATCGGGCATTTTGGGCTTGGATTTTATTCTTCTTTTATGGTAAGTGACAAGGTAGAGATCAATACAAAAAGTTACCAGGAAGATTCCAAAGGTGTAAAGTGGGAATGTGATGGAAGTCCGGAATATTCTTTTGAAGAAACTAAAAAGAAAAAACGCGGAACAGATATTGTTCTTTACATTAATGAGGAAAGCAAAGAATTTTTAGAGCCTGAAAGAATACGTCATATGCTCGAAAAGTTCTGTAGATTTTTACCGGTACCTATTTTCTTTGAGGACAAGCAAATCAATAATCCAGCTCCGGCATGGACCAAAAAACCATCTGAACTCACAGACAAAGATTACCAGGATTTTTATAAAGAATTATACCCTTTTAGTGAAGCACCTTTATTTTGGATTCATTTAAATGTTGATTATCCTTTTAATCTGACAGGAATTCTTTATTTTCCTAAAGTAAAAAACAGTTTTGAAGTTCAGAAAGATAAAATACAATTATACAGCAACCAGGTTTTTGTAACTGATGAAGTGAAGGACATCGTTCCCGAATTTTTAATGCTTCTTCATGGGGTTATTGATAGTCCGGATATTCCTCTGAACGTGAGCAGAAGCTATTTACAGGGCGATCCGAATGTAAAAAAGATTGGTTCTTATATCACTAAAAAAGTAGCTGATAAATTAGATGAATTATTTAAAGAAGACAGGAAATCATTTGAAGAAAAATGGCAAAGCCTCGGTCTTTTTGTAAAATACGGGATGATAACCGATGATAAATTTTTGGAGAAAGCCAATAAGTTTAATTTGTTTGAAGATGAGACTGGTGGGAAATTTTACACCCTGGAAGAATACAGGACAGAAACCGAAGCTTTACAGAAAAATAAAGATGGTAAGTTGGTAATTCTATACACTACCGATCCGGTGCAGCAAAATATTTTTATAAAAGCTGCCGAGCAGAAGGGATATAAAGTGGTAAAGCTGGAAACCATTGTGGATGCTGCATTTATCAATAATATGGAGATGAAATGGAATGATGTACAGTTTGTAAGAGTAGATGCAGATATTACAGAAAACCTGATTGATAAAAATGAAAATGCAGAAAGCGTTTTAAGTAAAGACGAAGAGGAAAAACTGAAAGAATTATTTAAAGTAGAAGTTCCGGATTTGCATACAAACGTTGAAATAAAAGGTTTATCTGCAGAATCTGCACCTGTTATTGCAACTCGTCCGGAGTTTATGAGAAGGATGAAAGATATGGCGATGAGCGGAGGAGGAGGAATGGGAAGTTTTTATGGGAATATGCCAGAGGAAGTTACGCTTACAGTAAATGGCAATCATCCGATTTATCAAACTATTTTGAAGGAAGAGAATAAAGAACAACAGGAAAAACTGGCAAAGAATTTAACCGACCTTGCTTTGCTTTCGCAGGGATTACTAAAGGGAAATGAATTGACTTCTTTTATCACCAGGAATGTAGAAATGATGGAGGGTAAACCGAAGAGCAGGATAATAACTGAGATATAAATTTTCTAAAATAAATTTTTTAAAACCAGTCCTTTAAAAAGGACTGGTTTTTTTGTTTATATTATTTTAGATGTATTGAAAACAGAAATCAGGAATATTTATTTGCCTGCCTACGGCAGGTAGGTTTGCTGGAAAAAAATGTTTTCAAGGAAAAAGTAGTGTATTTCATTACATTTGTTACTGATTCAGAAAATTAATTTCAGAGTTCATTTAAAATTAAAATATTCATCATGAAATTCTCAAAAACAAAATACGGAATTGCATTTTTATTAATTTTTTATTTATTCCTTTCAAATTCTGCATATACCCAATCATCACGTTTTTCTGTAAATCAATATATAAATAATGGCGATACACTACGTTATCGGCAACTTTATCCTGATTATGATACCATGCGCAAATATCCGCTCGTGATTTTTTTGCATGGATCTGGTGAAAGAGGCAATGACAATGAATCTCAGTTGAAATGGGGTGTAATGAATTTTGCAACAGACCAGGCAATGATAGCGCATCCGGCAATTGTGATAGCCCCACAATGCCCTGAACATATGCAGTGGGGGAATTTTTCACGAGGGAAAGGAACGCAACTAACTCTCCAGTCAGTTCCCACTAAACCGATGGAACTTTTAATGGAATTGATTCATCAGGCTATCAAAAATTTGCCCGTTGATACTAATCGCATTTACATCACAGGGCTTTCTATGGGCGGCTTTGGTACTTATGATGCTATTGAAAGGTACCCTCATTTATTTGCAGCAGCAGTGCCGGTATGTGGCGGTGGCGATGTGTCGAGAGCGACATCAATTGCACGCATTCCTTTGTGGATTTTTCTTGGTGCAGAAGATGCAGCGGTAAATCCTCTTTTTTCTCTGAATATGCTGGAAGCATTGACCAAAGCCGGTGCTCATCCGGGGTTTACACAATATCCGGAAGTGGGGCATTTTTCCTGGCTCGGTGCATACAGCGATCCTTTTATGATGGAATGGTTGTTCAGACAACACAAATAAAAAATAGAAATCCTGAATATTTGTTTGTTTACTGTAGTTGATTTTTGAAAATTATTTTTTTGAAAGTAATTCTTTGATGCTCTCTCTCTTTTGTTTTGATATAGGAAGTCTCATATTATCTTTCAGTAAAAGATACCCTCCATCTTCTTTGACGAGGCTCACTATATATTTTTTATTTACAAGGTGTGACTGGTGGCAGCGAATGAAATTATAATCCTGAAGGAGGTCTTCATAGAAGTAAATTGGTTTGGAAACCAATAATTTTTCTCTGGAAGAAAAGTAAAAGGTAGTATAGTTATTTGATGATTCGCACCTCACAATATCGGAAGGGTTTACATATTTTATTTCCTGGGCCGAAGGCAAAGCTATACGGTGCTCCTGTTGATTATTTTTTAATAATTGGATTAAGTTTTCTAATTGCAGGTTTTGATTTCTTTTCGCTTTTTTTTCAACTACTTTTTTTACTGCTGTTTTTAATTCTTCAATATTGATTGGTTTTAATAAATAATCTATAGCCGCAAACTTTACAGCCTGTATCCCATACTTATCAAAAGCGGTAACAAAAATTACTTCGAAGGAATAATCCTGAAGAGATTGTAAAAGTTCAAAACCATTTTTAACTGGCATTTGGATATCCAGGAAAACAAGATCTGGTTTATTTTTTAAAATAATTTTTTCTCCTTCTTCAGCATTGGAACCAGATGCGGAAATAATTATTTCAGTGCAATGAACTTTAAGCAATTGACTGAGATTAGAAATGTTAATTGGTTCATCGTCAATAATTACTGTATTGATCATATTTTAATTTTCATTCTTAAAAATTATTTGTACAATAGTTTCATTATTCATACGAAACATTTTCCTTTCGAAGTGTTGCCCTTTGATTTTATTCAGTAATAATATTCTTTCATCTGTTAATTTTAATCCGTAACCATTAGAATTATTTTTACCAGGAAATCCTTTTCCATTATCTTTTACTTCAGCGATTAAATTATTCTCGTTTAAATAAAAACGAATATTCACTTTGCCTTTTTCCCTTAATCCAGAAACACCATGCTTTACTGCGTTTTCTATTAAAGGCTGTAATAGTAAAGAAGGAATTTCAATTTCGTTGATATTAATATTGCTTTCTGTTGTAATCGTATAATTAAATTGAAAACGTAATTGCTCCATTTTTAAATAAGATTCTAATAGTTCTGTTTCTTTTTCAAGGCTATGAGATAATTTATCGTTTTCGGTCAATGTATTGCGCATCAAATTACTAAATTCAGAAAGATAAAGGTTTGCAGATTCTATTTTATTTGTATTAACTAATCCCTGGATAGAACTAAGGGAATTGAAAATAAAATGTGGATTTAATTGAGAGCGAATAGATTTCAATTCTAACATAGATTTCTCTGTTTTTTCCCGCTGCTTTATTAATTGAGTCCTTTTTGTTTTTCTATAAAAATAAAATATTAATAGAAATAATATTGCTATGAAAAGAAGTGCGTCAAATATTTTTGCTATTGTTGTTTGCCACCAATGTGGCTTAACATGAAATGTATATTTATTTACTGATTCTTGCTGAAATTTATATCTTAACAATAAAGTATAATCATTGTTTGGTTGCACCTCTATTGGCAATGAAGACATACCTGAACTTGAAGTCCAAGCTGTATCTGTTGAATTACTACTTATAAGGCAATATTCAATTTCTGAAATGTTTGCAAATGGATGTTGGTTTGGAAACAATAATAATTTTCCATCATCCGCTTCAATGGTAAAGTTTTTTTTTAATAGAATTCCATTGGGATTTCCTCCAAAAATATTTTCCTTTTTGTCAATAGAATAAACAGATGAAAGGTCTGGCGAAACGGCAACCCTGGTAATATTGTACCTGTCAATCATCCAGTTATTTTTCGTGTTTTTAATTTCGATTAATAATTGGTCGTTGATATTTAAGGTTGTATCACAAATGTCGTAACCGTAATAATAGCCCAAAATGCTGCCCCTGACGCCAGCGTTATTAATTCTTTCAGATGCTTTATAAATTCGTTTGGGGAAACTCTTTAATATTTTCCAATCAAACAAAAGTTTACCATTAATAGATATTTTTATTGCTGTCGAGTCAAAATAAAAATCCCCAGCTGGGAATTTTCCAATGTTGACGGTGGCCCAATAGTCAGGATCAAGAGGAGAAATTTCTGTTNAATCCCTGTCTTTTCCTCCTACCATTATTAAATGGGAAAACAAATTAACTTTTATATTTTTATCAGTAACCTTAATATCAGAAAAAGGATTGACTGTTGTTGTGTCCGGCATTCCGGGATGAAAATTATGATATACAGAATCTTTTACATGATTATTTTCTATTTGAATGCTTGTCGAATATCCACTAATGACGTAACCTCCATCCAGAAGTTCTGTAGGCAATCTATTATTGAGGAAATCTTCCGGATGATTCTCTTTGAATTTCGCAAATTCAATACTGTCTTTGAGTTTTTGTTCTTTAGTTAAATGTAGTGGAATGTTCGATTGGTTTTTGTTTGTTTTATTGTTTTGTGCATATACACGAATGAAACAAAGAGTAAAGAGAAGCACACAAAAATTGATTTTCTTCTTCATAATTTTTTTCTGCAAACTTCTATGCTGCAATGTTTAGTTTAAATAGTAAATGTGAATTTATACTTTCTCACTGTGAATTTATTCTTGTTCAATCTCTTTTGATAAAATACTAAATTCCAGGTATTGCATTTTCTTTAAATAATATTCCTCTTCAAAACCGGCACTTAAAAAAATTTCTTTGTGTAAAGGATTGATATAAACAACAATTACTTTTCTTGGTTTTTGCTTTAGCGAAAAAAGAATGTTTTTTACAACCTGCAGCATCACTACATCATCAAAAGGATTAAAGAAAAAGAAAACATTATCGTCATTTTTAATTGCATAGTTTACTACATCATCACAAAGAATTTTAAAATTTACTGAAGGGGAAAATGGTTTTATTTTTTCAATATTCATTTCAGCTTCCGCACATAATGCTTCAGAAAAGTCAATCCCGGTAATACTTTTAAAGCCATAATGCGCAGCAACAACCATGATTCTTCCTTTGCCCGATCCAAAGTCTATAAGACTATTTGCATTTTCATTTTCAAGGAACTCAAATGCTCTTTCGATCAAATAATAATTAGTTCCCTGGTAAATAGAGGCGTGAGTTAAATTGGCGCTTTCAATTTTTTCATGGTGCAGGTTATCAATTTTTGTAGTATTGATATTATATTTTTTTTCACCTTTTATTTCATGGTAAACGGTAAAGAAAGCAAGCCTTAAATTCCAGTTTCTAGCAATGAAATAAAAATATTTTAAGTAATAAAAGGAGTTCAAGATTGAATTATTAAATGGTTATTATGCTGCAATGGCAGCAAGACTATACTTATTTTATAGTTGAAGCAGTAAACAAATAAATAATGCATTTTTCTTATTAACCTAATTGACCTTTTAACCATTCAACTCAGAAATCCTCAAATCAATCACTTTTAACTGAAGACTTGTTTCGCCGTTCCACTCGTTTTCATCAATAGTGTAAACAATGTCAATCGGTTTATTCATTTGTAACAAGGAAAATTTTTCAGCAAGATTAAACCCTATCCCGGTTAGAGTAATGTTTTTGTTTTTTACTACAAAACGAATGTGTTGTTCTTTTACAATCTTTGTCCATTCAGTATTTTGTACTTTTTTTGTAATAAACACCGGGCGCAGGTTTTCCGGCCCATAAGGTTCCATTTGTTCCACTATTTTATAAAAGCCTTTATTGATATCACTAAAATTGATTTCGGCATTTATGATGAGTTCGGGAGTAAGCAAACATGGGTCAATTGTAGACGATACTACTTCTTCGAATTTCTTACTGAAAGCAGTTACATTTTCAGGAAACATAGACATTCCTGCTGCGGCAAAATGGCCACCATAGCCTATCAAATGTTCGCGACAAGCATGTATCGCTTCATATAAATTAAACCCCGGAACACTACGCGCACTTCCTCCCACAACATTTTCGCCAAGAGTAAGTACCACTGTGGGGCGATAATAATTTTCTATTAGCCTGCTGGCAACGATTCCCACAACTCCCTTGTGCCAGTGAGATTGAAATACCACTGTAGTTTTCCTTGCCAGCATTTCCGGATCGTTTGCTATCACGGATAATGCTTCTTCCGTAATGGTTGAATCGGCGTCTTTTCTATCTGTATTATCGCTATGAAGCATTTCTGCATATTCCTTTGCTTTGGCAAAATCATCTTCAATGAACATCTTCACTGCTTTGGAGGCATCATCCATACGTCCGGCTGCATTCACCCGTGGAGCAATTATAAAGACCACATTATTTATTGAATATTTTTTTTGAATACCGCTCAATTCGATAAGCGCTTTTATACCCGCACAAGGAGTAGTATTGAGCTTTTGTAGCCCATAAAAAGCGAGAATCCTGTTTTCGCCTGTAATAGGCACAATGTCTGCGCCAATTGCAGTTACCACCAGGTCCAGGTAACACAGATATTCATTTTCGTTCAGGCCTAGCCGTTGTGAGATCGCTGTGATTAATTTAAAACCTATCCCACAACCACAAAGTTCTTTGTATGGATAGGTACAATCACTTTGTTTTGGATTTAAAATAGCAATAGCCGGTGGTATTTCTCCATCCGGAAGATGATGGTCACACACAATAAAATCAATACCTAACGTAGCAGCATACCTGATAAGTTCGACAGATTTTATTCCGCAATCGAGAGAAACGATCAGGTCAAAATTATTTTCTTTTGCAAAATCAATCCCCTGTTTGCTTACACCATAACCTTCCCTGTAACGGTGAGGAATGTAAAAGTCAATTTTATCTTCAATATATATTTTTTTAAGAAACCGATAAATGAGGGCAACCGAGGTAGTTCCATCTACATCGTAATCGCCGAATACAAGAATTTTCTGATTATTTTTTACAGCGGATAAAATTCTTTCAACTGCTTTATTCATATCCTTCATCAAAAAAGGATCATGTAGCTGGGATAGTTGGGGCCTGAAATAATCTTTTGCTTTTTCAAAAGTGTCAATTCCTCTTTGAACAAGTATGTTACATAAGGATTGGTTTATTTTTAAAGATTGCTGTAAATCCTTTAGTTTTCCCTGATCAGCATCACATATTTTCCATCTTTTTTCCATACTAAATAATTTGCTAATGCTCCAATTAGCGATTGGGCAATTGAATTCACGTAAATTAATAAATTTTTAGAAGCTTTCGTTGAATTTTGCAGGTTGAATTTTGAGTTTTCAAATTGGTAAATCAGCACATTCGCAAAACAGCTAATTAAAATTAATATTTCCTGTCAGTAGTATATCTTACCAGCTCTTCAAGGCCGTCTCTTATTTCGCTTTTGGGAAACTCAAACAGTATTTCTAATGCTTCATCACGGTATTGAACCATTTTTTTAGTTGCATAATCTATTCCTCCGGCTTCTATAACTTTTTGCAATACATATTTAATCTTTTCAGGGTTTCTATTTTCATTTTTTATAATGTAGATAACTTTCCTTTTTTCCTGCGGGTTTAAATTGTTAAGTGTATATATAAGAGGTAAGGTTAATTTCTTTTCTTTCAGATCATTTCCTGTTGGTTTGCCAATAACATCATTTCCATAATCAAAAAGATCATCCTTTATCTGGAAAGCGATTCCTGTCTTTTCTCCAAAAAGTTTCATTTTATTAGTAAGTGCTTCATCATTACTAGTGCTCCAGGCGCCTACAGCACAAGCGGATGAAAGTAAAGATGCCGTTTTACTTCTGATGATTTCAAAATAAATATCTTCTTTTAAATTTAAATTACGCGCTTTTTCAATTTGCAATAATTCACCCTCACTCATTTGTTTCACGGCCTCAGACAATATATGCAGATGTTTAAAATCTCCGGCTTCAGTAGACAGAAGTAATCCTTTTGAAAGAAGATAATCTCCCACTAATACAGCGATCTTATTTTTCCATAAGGCATTTACCGAAAAAAAGCCTCTTCTTTCCAAAGATTCATCCACCACATCGTCGTGCACCAGGGTAGCAGTATGCAATAATTCTACTAATGCGGCTGCACGATAGGTAGATTCATTAATGGTTCCGTGAAGTTTGGCGCTTAAAAAAACAAACATCGGTCTGAGTTGTTTGCCTTTCCTTTTAATAATATATTTCATTATCCTATCGAGCAAAGGGGTCTGGCTTTTCACAGATTGTGCAAATTTTTGCTCAAAAGTGGCTAGTTCAGCTGCGATAAGATTTTTTGATAATTTCATTTCTTAAGTAAAATGGCAATATAAGCCAGAAAGCAATATTTAGGAGATTATCCGTTAAAATTTTTAAAAAAGAAATAAATAAAACGTTATTATTTCGAAGTTAAAATTATTAACTAAAATAAAATAAAATTTATTTTGGTTCGTTTGTTGATGACATTCTCCTAAGTTTTCAAATAAGTAAGAATATATAAATAGCTCAAAATCCAAGTGAATACTAAAAAAAATTTGAATTTTGAGTTTCCTTTGATATTTTTGCGCAATCAAAAAGTTTATTTAAGAAATCATTAATCAAAAAGTTATGTCAAGCAAAAAGTTTAAATTATTGTTAATGGGAATTTTTCCCCTCTTATCCCTTGGCGTTTTCGCCCAGGATACTGGTGTCTATAATATATACGACTCCAGTGTCATTTCCTCTAAGGGAAAAGCACAACAAAATGAGTTTATGAATAACACCTACGATTTTCCGGCGAAACCTCGTAGTGAAACAGAAATTGGAATTTCAGGAGGCGTGTATTCAATAAGCGGCGATGTTCCCTCTGTGTTGCCTACCGGCGGCTTTGGTTTACATATTCGGAAGGCGCTTGGATATGTTTTCTCTCTGAGATTGCAATATACAAATGGAGTTGCCAAAGGTTTGGATTGGAAACCATCTGTTGGTTATGCCAATAACACTGCATGGAACGCCAATTATACGGCTCCAACGCCTGTTTATTATAATTATCGTTCTCACATTCAGGATCTTTCCGTAGAAGGACTCTTTACCTTAAATAATATACGTTTTCATAAACAAAAGACAGGTATGGTTCTATACGGCGGTGTAGGCTTTGGCGGTACTATTTATAAAACAATGATAAATGCACTGAATGGCTCTACCCCTTATAATTTTTCTCAAATAACTCAATCCGGTTACTCCAGCAGAAAAGATATTCGTAAAGCTTTAAAAGCGATGATGGATAATAGCTATGAGACCCCGGCACAAAATAATGATCAAAACGAACCAAAATTATTTGGACAGAGTTTCAGGCCTTCTGCTTCATTGATAGCTGGTGTTTCTTTCAAATTAAGCAAAAGAGTAAATCTTGCTCTTGAGGACAAGTTTACAATTGTTAAAGATGATTTACTTGATGGTCAAGAGTGGCAGGAACGTCCCGTAGCTGACCCTGTTTTGACAGGAAACTACGATTCTTACAACTATACTTCAGTTGGACTGAACTTTAACTTAGGTTCGAAAGCTATTGAACCTCTTTGGTGGATCAA
>JGI20205J14842_1000050_pt1 | contig 26779 bp, 19 predicted proteins | sample NGESurshal092012_2_FD_14842 | JGI IMG/M metagenome (IMG submission 14842) | reverse complement strand
TAATTACCGGCCAGTCGCGTTGCCATATTTTTATATCATAAGGTAGGCCAGCCGTGAGATACACCACTTCGGAACCCGTTACGGCTTGGTTCACCAAATCCTTATTCAGTAAATCCGCCGGAAAAAGTTCATCGGCTTCATTTACCTTTTTGGGAGTTCGGGATACCAGTCTTATATCGCTGGAATACTTCCTTAATTCATTCGCAAGATGATTGGCGATAGCACCGCCGGAGCCTAATATTGTTTGCATGAAATGGATTTAATTATAAGTAAAACTTCCGGATATCTTGAATTAATTTCGCAAAACAAAATCCTGTTTATTTGCCTGTCTGCCGAACAGGTAGGCTCGCTTACTACACCACTACATTTACCATTTTGTTCGTTACAAAAATTATCTTTTTTATTGGTTTACTGTCAATCCATTTTTGTACCGTTTCATTTTCAAGCACTATTTTTTCAACTTCCTGTTGGGTTGCATCCAGGGAAATTACCATCGTCGTGCGCATTTTTCCATTGATAGAAATCGGGTATTCTTTTTCTGATTCCACCAGATATTTACTGTTCAATATCGGATAATCTGCATCAAGAACTGAACCAGAATTTCCGAGTGAATGAAACAATTCTTCAGAAATATGCGGTGCATAGGGAGTAAGCAAAATCAATAAAGGTTCGAGAACTTCTTTTTTGTGGCATTTTAGATCTGTCAATTCATTTACACAAACCATAAAGGCGCTCACAGCGGTATTGAAAGAAAAACTCTCGGTATCTTCTTCAATTTTTTTAATGGTTTTGTGAAGGGTTTTTAATTCAACATCATTTGCCTTTTCTTCGGTCCAGACTTTACCTTTCAGATCGTCATAAAACAATCTCCATAATTTTTTTAAGAAACGATGCACCCCTTCAATTCCTTTGGTATCCCACGGTTTACTTTGTTCTACAGGGCCAAGAAACATTTCGTACATACGGAAGGTATCGGCGCCGTATTTGTCAACCAATACATTTGGATTAACCGTGTTGTACTTTGATTTGGACATTTTTTCTACTTCAACCTCACAAATAAATCTTGAAGATATATCACTTACATCCATTTCGGGAAATAAAACTCCTTGATCTTCAAGAACAAAAGTTGCATTTGCGTATTCTTTTTTGGATTTTCTAAATGTATCAATATCTAGTTCGACTCCGTCAACAAGGTTTACATCTACATGTCTTTTAATAACTTCATCCTTGAACTCATTAGGTCTACTAATACTGTATTCGGTATAGCCAAATTTCTTAAGTGCCGGCCAAATATATTGGAGTATCACATCTTGTTCACGCATCTTTTCATAAATACCTTTTGAGATAAATAAGTTGTTTATTACTATAACTTTTTGAAAATCCTGGGGTGTTTTAACTGTTATGTCAACTTGATAAATACTCATTTCTATAAGTCTTGAACTTCCTTGTATCATCCCCTGGTTCACCAATTTCTTATAAGGCTCTTCAAAACCAATATATCCTAAATCATACAAAACTTTTGTCCACAAACGGCTGTATAATAAATGCCCTACCGCATGTTCTGTGCCGCCGATATAAACATCTACCTGGTTCCAGTAATCAGTAGCTTTTCTGTCAGCAAATGTTTCATTATTATGCGGGTCCATGTAGCGAAGAAAATACCAACTACTTCCCGCGTAACCCGGCATGGTGGAAGTTTCGCGCTTGCCATTGGATAAGTTTACCCAATCAATTAAATTTGATAAAGGGCCTTCACCGTCTTTTCCCGGTCCATACTTTTCTACAAATGGCAATTCTAAAGGCAATTTTTTTTCATCTAATGGAACGGCAATACCATCGCTCCAGATAATCGGAAACGGCTCGCCCCAATACCGCTGGCGGCTGAATCCCGCATCCCGCATTCTATAGTTTACTTTTCGTTTTCCTATCCCAAGTTCTTCTATTTTATTAATAGCAACTCCAATTGCATCTTTCATCAATAAGCCATTTAAGAAACCGGAATTTTCTAAGGCAGCTTCTTTGGTTGGATTGGCTTCTTTTCCATTAAAATAATTGCCAATAATATTCGTAATGGGAATATTAAAATGTGTTGCAAAATCAAAATCCCTTTGGTCGCCACAAGGAACTGCCATGATAGCACCCGTGCCATATCCCGCTAATACATATTCTGCAATCCAGATGGGTATTCGTTTTCCATCGAATGGATTGATAGCATAAGAGCCGGTAAAACATCCTGTAATTTGTTTTACTTCTGCTAACCTTTCCCTATCGCTCCGGCTTTTTACATAAGCCAGGTATTCGCCTATAGATGCTCGTTGTGATTCGGTAGTAATTTCATTTACAAGTTCATGTTCAGGTGCGAGTACTAAAAAATCTACGCCGAAAATTGTGTCGGGACGGGTGGTATAGACTTTGATGGAAAAAGCTTCGCTTTTTTTCGCCTCACCCCCTGCCCCTCTCCTGGCGGAGAGGGGGGTAGTCGCCAACTCTCTTTTGATCGTATCGCTTACTTTTTGGAAATGATTAATAACTTCATCATTGGTGAATCTCAATACCCGATAACCTAAGCTTTCTAAATATTCGGTTCTTGAATCATCATATTCTTTTTGTACGGGATCGTTATGATAATCTCCATCCACTTCTATTAATAATTTTTCATTCAGGAAAGCAAAATCAATAATAAAACCGTCAATTACATATTGCCTTCTTACTTTAGATCCATATTGATTGTTCCGTAATTTTTGCCACAACTTATCTTCTGCCCGGGTTTTTTCTTTCCTGTTTTCTCTTGAAAGATCTTTTAAAAGAGGCCACATTTTAGAATCGCTTGTGCGAAAAGGAGCTTTCGAATCAGGGAGTTGCTTTTCTCCCCCCTCTCCCAAGGGAGAGGGGTTGGGGGTGAGGCTAAATTCCATCTCCGCCCCTTCACTCCTCCCAATCCAGTTCTTTTGCATCTCTTTCATCGCATCGCTGAAATCCACTGTATCCAGTCCTTGCAACAACCTGTCGGCATAATCCGTAATGCGCAAATACCATTGCCGCATTTTCTTTTTCTCTACAGGATGCCCGCCACGTTCGCTTACGCCATTTACTACTTCATCATTGGCAAGCACAGTTCCTAAAGCTTCGCACCAGTTCACTTCGCCGTAAGATGAAAATGCCAGGCGGAAATCCATTAAAATTTCCTGTTGCGTTTTTTCATCAAAAGATTTCCATTCTTCTGCGGTAAAGCCTTCGGCTTTGCGCAATGAACTTTGAGCAGAACCTGAAGTTTCAAATTCTCTTATTAAGGTTTCAATCGGTTCTGCTTTATTATTTTTATGATTATACCAGCTTTTAAATAATTTTAAAAAGATCCATTGTGTCCAACGGTAATATTCAGGGTCGCTGGTTTTTATTTCGCGGCTCCAGTCAAAACAAAAGCCGATTTTATCTAATTGGTTTTTGAAAGTAGCAATATTGTTTTCGGTAGTTGTTGCAGGATGCTGCCCGGTTTCTATGGCATATTGTTCAGCAGGCAAACCAAAACTATCAAATCCCATTGGATGTAATACATTAAAACCTTTCAGTCTTTTATAACGCGCATAAATATCACTGGCAATGTAACCCAATGGGTGCCCTACGTGTAAGCCTGCGCCACTCGGATATGGGAACATGTCTAAAACATAGAACTTTGCCTTTTCTGATGAATTACTTACATGGTAAATTCCTGTTTCTTTCCACGTTTCCTGCCATTTTTTTTCTATTTCTCTAAAATTATATTCCATTCTTTTCAATTAATAATATTTATTGATAAATGCAACTATGGGTCGAAAAACATTTTGCAAAAGGTATTCTTCAAAAAATTAAAACAATAATGTCATTTACTTTCTTTTTGTGAAAGAATTGTTATTCATTTATTTGCAATGATATTCAAACAATAAGGATAGTTACATTAGCAACCAATTGCAAAGTCGCAAAAATACTAAACCTGTATAAAATCATTTATTTTTGCCGCAGTATAAAATCTGCTAAGAATAAATTCATCTTTTCATTATGGCTCAATTTGGCAAAGCATCAACGAAACGCGGAAAGCCCTCTTATATATATGCAATCATCGGCGTTTCCCTGGTGTTATTTCTTTTTGGAATTGTAGGCTGGATATTCCTTAATATTAAAAAAACCGGGGATTATTTTAAAGAAAATATTCAATTACACGCCTATATTTATCGCACGGCAACTGAGGATCAGATAGATTCATTAAAGAATTTTATTGAAGGGCTGCCTTATGCCTTAAAAGTGGAATACATCACCCGTGAAAAAGCTATTGAAAAGTACAACCAGGAAAACGATACACTATGGAAAACATTAGCCATAAGCAATCCTTTGCCGGAAAGTATTGACTTTTATGTAAAAGCAAATTATGTAAATAAAGATAGCCTGGCCAACCTGGAGAATACGCTCATGACTGATTTCCCACAAACGGTTTCTGAATTTCAAACTCCGAAAGCAACGGTAGCCGGTGTAAGCCAGTTTGTAAAAACATCCACGCTCATACTCCTGGTAGTAGCGATTATTTTATCACTTTTGGTAATAGTTTCAATAGATAATACGATTAGGCTGGCAATGTACAGTAACCGGTTTTTAATAAAAACGATGCAAATGGTGGGCGCTACCCGCGGATTTATTACGCGGCCCCTTGATGGCCGGGCTTTAATTAATGGCATAATTGCCTCTGCGATAGCAATAGCCTTAATGATAGGGTTTATAACACTTTCCGAAAAATTTATTCCATATCTGAGAGCGCTACACGATACTACAAATATGCTGATAATATTTGCCGGAATCATAATTCTTGGTATTTTTATCACTCTTTTAAGCACTCATCGTTCTGCTTTAAAATATTTAAAAATGAAATTGGATGAATTGTACTGAGTTCAAAATGTAATTTCTTATTTTTTAACGTTGTAATTAAAAATTAAAATATGAGTACCCCAAAAAAAGTTACTCCTCCTGCTTCTCACAAACAAGTGCACCAACCTGCTCCTGAAAACAATATTTTGTTTACAAAAGATAATTATAAATGGATGGTGATTGGTTTGATAGTTATGGCTATTGGATTCTTTTTAATGGCCGGAGGCAAAAGCCCGGATCCTAACGTATTTAACGATGCCGAGATTTATAGTTTTAGAAGGATCACATTAGCGCCTATATTGATTGTAGGAGGACTGGTAATTGAAATATTTGCCATCATCAAAAAACAAAAATAAGGGTATAAAAAATTTATGTAAGCGGTGATAATTTTCATCGCTTTTTTTATGCAGCTTTTAAAATTTTGCAAAAAATACTTTATAAACAATGGACATTTTTCAATCAATAATCATCGGTATCGTGGAGGGGATTACCGAATTTATTCCTATTTCATCTACCGGCCACATGATCATTGCTGAAAAATTACTGGGAATCAAAGAAGATGAATTTGTAAAAATGTTTACGGTTGCCATTCAATTGGGAGCCATACTTGCTGTAGTAGTTTTGTATTGGAAAAAGTTTTTCGATTTTAAGAATTTTCATTTTTATTTTAAATTAATGATAGGTGTTATTCCTGCAATAATTCTGGGATTAATATTTATTAAAAAAATTGATGAAATGCTGGGAAGTACTCTTGTCATAGCTTATGCTATTCTTCTTGGCGGTATTGTGTTGGTTTTTGTAGATCAATTTTTTAAACACCCTGTCATACGTTCTGAAAAACAGGTTTCTTATCTTAATTCATTTACTATCGGTATCTGGCAGTGTCTTGCCATGATTCCCGGCATGAGCCGTAGCGCCTCTTCCATTATTGGTGGTATGCAGCAAAAACTTACCAGGAGTGCTTCCGCAGAATTTTCATTCTTTCTGGCAGTTCCGACAATGATTGCAGCTACGGGGTATAAATTATTCAAACATTACCAGGTAAATGGAGGCTTTTCGCACGAAGAAATAAAATTACTTCTTGTTGGGAATGTCGTTGCTTTTGTAGTAGCGTTACTAGCTATCAAATTTTTTATTGAATTTTTAAAAAAACATGGATTCCGTGTTTGGGGAATATATAGAGTAGCCATAGGAGTGATTTTGTTGGTACTTATTTATTCGGGATATATTCAGAGATAACTTTTAAAATGTCGGATAAACTTGAGGGTTATATTTAATAAACAATTCCTTCTCATTACAGATTTTTTTATTATTTTGAGTCATTATTATTTTTTAAATGCAGACTGCTTCTAAAAAAGTTATCAATGGATGGGCCATGTATGATTGGGCCAATTCCGTTTACAGCCTTGTAATCACGTCAACAATTTTTCCGGCTTATTACGAAAGTGTCACCAAAAATAATGGAAGTAATGAAGTTATTTTTATGGGAAGAAAATTTGTAAACTCTGCGTTATATAATTATGCGTTGGGGATAGCTTTTCTGATTGTAGCTGTAATGTCTCCCATTCTCTCTTCAATTGCAGATTACAAAGGCAACAAAAAAAGTTTTCTTCGATTTTTTTGTTTCGTAGGAAGTTTGTCATGCAGCCTTCTTTATTTTTTTAAAGGAAATGATTCTCTTTGGGTAGCTATTATTTGTACTATAATTGCCTGTATTGGTTTTTGGAGTAGCCTGGTATTTTACAATTCTTATCTGCCTGAGATAGCAACTCCCGAAGATCGTGACCGTGTAAGCGCCAAAGGATTTGCCAGGGGCTACATCGGAAGCGTAATACTTCAATTGGTATGTTTCGTTTTCGTTTTCAAGCCTGAATGGTTTGGGATGCAGAATGATGCTACATTGCCTGCGCGTTTTTCTTTTTTATTAGTTGGTATCTGGTGGTTTGGGTTTGCCCAACTCACTCTTTTTCGTATGCCAAAAGGCGTACCCGCTGCTTTCAGGCCGGAGCATAATATTCTATCCAATGGATTTATAGAACTTAAAAAAGTGTTTATTCAGTTAAAGGATCTTTTGGTATTAAAAAGGTATTTATTGGCTTTTTTCTTTTATAATACGGGCGTGCAAACTATCATGCTGGTTGCTGCACTTTTTGGCAGTAAGCAATTAAAATTGCCTACTGATAAACTTATTATTACAATTTTAATTATTCAAATAGTTGCTATTGCTGGTGCCTATATGATGGCAAAACTTTCTGAAAAATTTGGCAACTTTCAAACCTTGTTAAGCGTTATAATAATCTGGATACTGATTTGCATAAGCGCTTATCAAATAGCCAACATAAGCGATGAAGGAAAAGATGCGGAAATGTATTTTTATGCATTGGCTGTAGCTGTTGGATTAGTAATGGGAGGCATACAATCTCTAAGCAGATCTACTTATTCTAAATTAATGCCGGTAACAAAAGACACCACTTCTTTTTTTAGTTTTTATGATGTCACCGAAAAAATAGGAATCGTTATTGGTATGTTTAGCTTTGGGCTGATAGAAGAAATAACAGGTAGCATGAAAAATTCGGTGCTCGTAGTAATGTGTTTTTTTATTATCGGATTTGTGATTTTATATTTTACACTATTGAAGGAAAAACAACTTTCCATTAGCACAAAAGACGTGCAAACTCTTTAATAAATAATTACTAATTAATTTCATTTGACTACTGCATACCTGGTATATTTTCTTTTTCTCCACCATTGATAGATCAATCCAAAAATGATGATCAGGCATACAGGAAGAAAAAGATTCAGCATTTCCCAAAAACCTCTTTGTTCACTTGTTTTTTTAGGATCTAAGAGGCGAAGTTTATAATCTTTGGATTTGGCTTCACTCAATCCTGCATTATTGACGAGGTACTCTAAACAATTTTCTACAAATTGCCTGTTGGCAAACTGGTATTCATATTGGGTACCTACAGTATATGAATTTACTCCCATAGGAATAGGCTCTCCTTTGTAACCGCCATTCAAAACAATATCTCCATCAGAGACTATGATCATCTTATTATTATTGATATCCTGGCTCAGGAAGGGAGTTCCATAAAAATTTAAAGAATCCATTTCATCCTGGCCGATCCTGTTTTTATATAAGGAATTAAATTTTCCTTCGAGCAATACGCCGGCGATAATATCTTTTCTATTGTAAGCCGCATCCACCGGGGCATTCCTGTTTTCGTCCCCACTTATTAATGCAGGAGTTTCAATGGTTCTTGAATTAGGAGAGGAACTTAATAAGATTGTTTTTTTAATTCCCGGAGCGCTTACGGTATCTATCGAATTAACGAACCGGCCTGCTACCAGGCCTAAATTTTTATTTATCACACTATTTTGTTTGGATTCGAATAATGGGAAATAATTCCAACGTAAAAAATCAAACTGGTCTTTTCCATTAACACTGAAAGGCAAAAAATCGCATTGCAGATCCATCAAAAGGTCAGGATTGATGCGTATTCCATATTTGAAAAAAAGATCACTGAGATTCAAATTCCTATCATAAGCAATCACCTGGTTTTTCATTTGCAGGCTATCTACTTCAGCATTCAGGCGATCAATAAAGCAAAGAAGTTTGCCACCATGCATTACATACTGATCTATTTTTAATTTTTCTGTATCGGTAAAAGTGAGTGTCGGTTTTACAATGATCAAGACTTTAAAAGTATCCGGTATTACAGGTTCTTTAGTAAGATCCATCATGAAAAGGCTGTAATTTTTTTTCAAAACATTTTCTACCAGGTCATATACATTAGGACCGGTAGGTTCCCCGTTTCCCACGGCATAAGCTACCAGTGGTTTATTATGCTCCTTGATTTTTTCAATCGCATCGGCGAATTTGAATTCGAGCAAAGCCTCGGCGCTGTTGAGTTCCGGTGCTGTAATGAAAGTGCTGGAGCCTGAATATAGATTTACCGGCTGCATCTTATTTTCGTAATTTACGATAGCTGCAGGGTAAATATATTGCGATTGCTCGCCTTCTTTTAATTGCACTTTTAAATTGATAGGAACTATTCCCATGGATGAAAGTGTATCAGAATAAGTTCTTTCTGTTCCAGGCATTTTTTCATCGGCAGAAATTATTTTGTAATGAATATTTCCGTTTGAATATTGGGTAAAATTCTGTAAAAGTTCCTGCGCCGAAACAGATAATTTCTTAAATCCTGCTGGTATATCGCCTCTTAAAAAAATATTGATTTCCATTCTTTGGTCAATAGTTTTCAATATTTTTTTTACTGGTGCTGAGATGGTAAATCTTTTTTCATTGGTAAGATCAATACGCTTATGAAAAATAGATGCGAGATAATTTATTACAACGATTGCAATGATAAGAATAAGCCACCACCATTTTTTAGATAAAGAAGATTTCATTTTTTTCAGGGCTTATTTTTTATTGAGATTTTTTTGTGTGGCAAAAAGAAACAGAAATATAATACTGAGGAAATAAATGACATCTCTCGAATCTACTACACCTCGGCTGATGCTTTGATAATGAAAGTTGATCCCTAACATTTCTATATAGTAGTCTGCATTACCCGTGAATACGGGGAGCTTACTTATAGCTCCAAATCCAAAATATAAAATAATACATGCAAAAGCGCTCAGTAAAAAAGCGATTACAGCATTGGAAGTAAGGCTCGAACACCATGTGCTTATTGCCGCAAATACGGATGCTAACAGAAATAATCCAATATAGGACCCCATGATGGCGCCGCTGTCGATATCTCCGGTGGAAGATAAGGAATGGATAGTAACTACATACAGGATGGTGGGCAATAGCGCAATGATGATTACTACTACAATTGCAACATATTTGCCCAACACAATTTGCCAATTGGTTATTGGCCTCGTTTGTAATGTTTCAAAGGTCCCTGTTTTAAATTCATCTGCGAAACTGCGCATGGCCAGGGCTGGAATTAAAAAAATAAATATCCATGGAGCCAAATCGAAAAATGAACTAAGAGTTGCATATCCAAAATCAAAGATATTACTGTCTTTTAGTACAAAAAGATACAATGCATTTACTATCAGGAATAAAATAATAGTAATATATCCTGTAAGACTACTGAAAAACTGGTGCAATTCTTTTTTGGCTACAAATATCATGGGCTTTAAAAAGTGCAATTTAAGCGAAGAAAAATAATTAGAGGTAACTCAATAATTGAAAATAGGTTAAAATGATTGCTATTTTACGATCAATTAAGCTAATTGGAAAAATTTTTTAAAAAAATCATAAAATGATGCAGCGTTTTTAAGGATGTATCTGTCTTTATTATTTATTATTGCGACCTGTAGTATTTTTTGTAAAGCACCCATCAACAATTCCGGAAATTTTTAATTGAAAAGCAATCTTTCATGGTTTTTTTGATTTTAAAATATTTACCAAAACAAACTGCATAAAAACCTCCCGGGAAAGGAGGTTTTTTTGTTTTTGTATCTGACAAAAATTGAGTTCTTATACCTTTTATAATTTCTATAATGTCCAAAATGTTTGTGGTATAATGCCGATATAACAGCAGTTTAGTTCAATGGAATTGGACTCCTATGTATAATCGGTATTACCTTTTGGATGTAACACTTTTTGAAAATTATTTGGAGTAGGAAACTATCAGATTTGTTTGTTTACTGAAGACCGATAATACAATATTCATTGCATAAAAAAACCGGCAATAAACCGGTTCCTTTATTATATTTATTATTTGCTATCACTTATCTCAGCTTATGTAAATAATCGTTGTTCTCAAATTGTTTTTGAACATCGTGAAGGTTTCTGCGGATGCTGTTATCAATCAGTTTCCCTTCCATTTCCAAAATAAAACCGCCAATAATTTTATCATCCACTACGGTTTCTAACTGAACATGGTCATAGGAAGTAGATGCTTTAATTTTTGAAACGAAAGAATTTATAAGTTCTTTGGTAATAGTAGTGGCAGTAGTAAGTTTGGCGGTATGCAGACCCCTGATAGTATTGAATTGTTCTACGAATGAGGCAATAATTCCCGGTAAATTAGCCTCCCTGTTTTTATTACAAAGTAACTTTATAAATGCATCAGTGACCTTTGAAATATTTCCCTTGGTGATCGCACTGATTACCTTATATTTTTTATCAGGATTAATAATAGGACTTTCGAGCATTAAAACAAATTCATGGCTTTTTTTTACAACAGAATTAAAAAAAAGTATATCCTCATGTACCACGTCAAGTTGTTTTAGATCCGTAGAAATGTCTATCAGGCTCTTGGCATATCTCTGTGCTAAACGGGGATTGTTCATAGCTTTTTATTTAATTCAACTCAACATTTTGAGTAAGTTGCTGAATATATTTTTCCTGCTCTTCTTTATCTTTCAATTCTCTACGTAGTACTTTTTCGCTTACCTCCAGAACAAGATTTCCTACCTGGTTTTTTAGATCAGTAATAGCTGCCATTTTTTGCTGATTTATTACAGTTTGTGCATCAGCAACTATTTTACTGGTTTCTTTGCGCGCCTGTTCTTTAGCTTCCTGTATTATTTTATCGCGTGTTTCTTTTGCTTCCCTCATCATTTGAGATCTTTCTTCACGTGCCTTTGCAAGCAATTCTTCATTCTCGCTTTTCATAGCAGCCATTTCCTTTCTCACATTATCTGCAGAAAGAATAGAATCAGAAATATTTTTTTCTCTTTCATCCAACGATTTTAAAATCGGTTTCCAGGCATATTTCGCGAGAATATAAAGCACAATGATAAAGGCGACAAGTGTCCAGAGAATCAAACCTAACTTTGGAAGTAGAAGTTCCATACTTTATTGTTTTAATTAAATATAATAATTTTTAGAATTTCTAAAAAATACTGTATCCTCCGCCCTGTGCTTTGGATACAGTAAAAAATTTGTTGTTTATATTGGTTTTAAAAACCATCATAAACAACTGCGTAACTTCAGTGGCGTTTAGGCTCCGGTTACAGGCTTCAACACAGCCAGCAATCCTGCGATAACTGCGAAAAGGGCAACCCCTTCTACTAATGCAGCTGCAAGGATCATGTTAGCGCGAATTTCATTAGCTGCTTCTGGTTGGCGGGCAATTCCTTCAACTGCACCTTTACCTACCTGGCCAATTCCGATACCTGCTCCAATAGCAGCAAGGCCGGCGCCGATAGCTCCACCCATGTGTGACAACCCAGCTTCAAATAAAAAAGTCATTAGTGACATAATTCTTGGTTTTGAAATGAAAAAAAAATTTAAGCAAATGCGTGGTCATTTGTCGGAACATCATGGTCACTTCCTTCAAAGCCTTGCCCGATAAATATAGCGGTAAGAACGGTGAAAATAAATGCCTGGATGAATGCAACTAATATTTCTATAAAATAATCGAATACTACAAATATCACGGAGAAAGGTGAAAAACCATAACCGGCGGTAGCGCTCATAGCTCCAAAAATAAAAATGAGCGAAATGAAAGCTAATATTACGATATGGCCCGCCACCATATTGGCAAAAAGACGTATGATCAAAGCACCAGGCTTAATTACAAATACCCCAAAAAGCTCTACCGGGACTAAAATAACTTTTACCAAAAAAGGTACATCCGGAGGCCATAAAATATGTTTCCAAAAATGAGTAGTTGTACTGCAAAGAATTACAACCAACGAAATAAGCCCGAGTATTAACGTAAAAGCAATATTACCTGCAACGTTGGCTGCGCCTGGTATCATTCCAAAAAGTGCATTGATCAAAATAAAGAAAAATACAGTAAGGAGATAAGGCATGTATCTTTCCCACCTTGATCCCAAATTCGTTTTGCCCACGTTATCCCTGATAAAAATAATAATAGGTTCCATAAACCCCTGAGCTCCTGATGGCGCTGAAACCACACCGTCACCTTTTTTATATTTATTGCCAATTTTTATCATTACTATGGTAAACAGCGCCAGCGCAATAAACATTTGTATTACATTCCTGGTTAATGAAAAATCATATACTGTTGCTCCTTCATCAACGGGAACAATTTTATTTTCGCCTTTCATTTTGTATCCATCATACTGCAGATCGTGATCGTGCCCAAATCTTTTAGAAGAGAAGATTGAAAGCCCTTTTTGTGGTGAATATAGTATCACGGGCAAATAAACTGAAGCGTGAAAATCTCCTAAAGAAAAGAAGTGAAATTCATAAGCATCCTGCACGTGGTTAAGGATCGCAGTGGTTGGATCAAATTTTTCTTCAGTGCTTTTATGTTCAGCAGGTTTTTCCTGCGAAAAAGCAGTATACGAAAATGACAATAAAAAAAGGCTGAAAACCGCTACCAATAAAGATTTCATGCTTTTGGAACCCATACTGCTTCTAAATTTTGCGCAAAGATAAGGAGTTTGTGCGATGATTTGAAAGAGCAGGGGGATAATTTTTATTGCTAACCGCCTCTTTATAACTGGTTTTTAATTGCTTTTTGAGATCGTTTCGTAAGGCAATAAGAAAAAATTAAGATCTTAAAATCATTTCAAAGAAAAAACTTATAAAAAAAAATAATTCGCTTGTAATCTCAATGAATAATTAGAGCTTTTTAATATTTGTGTCCGATATTATTAATATCGTCATCAAAGCCCTCATCCGGCAATTTATTTAATTGAGCTTTTATGATAAAATAACTGGTAACAGCAAATGCAATTCCGACCAGAATAACAGAAAAAAGATTATTCTGTCCAAAGATCATTACACCTACAACAATTCCAATGATCTCTGAAATGATCCATCCAAACACTGTATAGATTTTCCAGGTAGAAGGCTTCACTCCTTTTCTGTCGGCTAACCTACCGATATCCCGGGTTAGAAAAATAAGGGCAATTATTTCAAGCATTCTTCAATAAATTAAAAATTCTTTTATGAATCAAATCATTTATTTACACAAGTGCAATATTAAAATTTGATAATTGTACAAATTCAGTCAGGCGTGAATCTATATCTTTTCGTGTAATTTCCTTTAACCGCTGAGGACCGAATTTTTCGACACAAAAACTTGCCATAGCAGAACCTACGATGATGGCGGTTTTCATATTTTCAAAACTTGTGTTTTTAGTATGTGCTATATGACCGATGAATCCACCGGCAAAGGCATCACCCGCTCCTGTTGGGTCAAATACTTCATCCAAAGGCAGTGCAGGCGCAAAGAAAACATGTTCTTTATGAAACAACAGTGCTCCATGTTCGCCTTTTTTTATGATGAGGTATTCAGGGCCCATTTGTAATATTTTTTTTGCTGCTCTTACCAGAGAATATTCATCACTTAATTGCCGTGCTTCGCTATCATTTATCATAAGGACATCTACTTTTAACAGTACATTTTTCAGATCTGCCATTGCGGTTGCCATCCAATAATTCATAGTGTCGAGCACTATCAGCTTCGGTCTTTTTCTAAGTTGTTCAATCACACTCAATTGCAGGCTGGGCATTAGATTTCCAAGCATTAAGTATTCTGCGCCCTGGTATTCTTCCGGCACTTTAGGGCTAAAATTTGCCAATACATTCAAGTCTGTAATTAATGTATCTCTCGTATTCATATCAAGGTGATACTTGCCGCTCCAGAAAAAAGATTTTTGATCGGGAACTATTTCCACACCGGTCAGTTGTACACCGCGTTTTTTTAGTTCATTCATTTCATCTTCAGGAAAGTCGTTTCCTACAATAGAAATTTGCTGAACAGGTTGGGTAAAATGACTGGAAGCGTACGCAACATAGATGCCTGAGCCTCCTACAATTTTATCTATTTTGCCAAAAGGAGTTTCAATAGCATCAAAAGCCATAGAACCCAAAGAAATTATCGCCATAATGATTTTATATTTTTAAACGGTGCAAATGTAAAAGATAATGGTGGAATAATTGATTATCCATTGGGCTGAATTCCGTTCGGATGGGTTTGAATTGCCGATTGAGAATCTATTAAATTTGTTTGTTCGCTGATCTGTATTTTTTTACTCATTTTCAATAGAGGTATCAGATTGAATTCAAATTATCTTTGCATCCTTTAATTTTTTTAGATATGCTTTTATCAATTCATCCTATCAATCCACAGGCAAGGCTGATAAAGCAAGTAACTGAATGCTTGCGTGACGGAGGTGTAATTATATATCCTACCGATACTATTTATGGATTGGGTTGCGACATTCATCATCCAAAGGCAATAGAGCGGATTTGCCGAATAAAAAATATTGACCCTAAAAAATCTCAATTGTCTTTTATCTGCAGGGACCTCAGCCATCTGAGCGATTATACTAAAAGTATTGATACACCACTTTACAGGGTTCTCAAAGCGTGCCTTCCCGGTCCGTTTACTTTTGTTTTGCCGGCAAGTAAGCAAGTACCTAAAATATTAAAAAGCAAAAAAGAAACCATTGGTTTACGTGTACCCGATAACGTTATTTGCCATTCTATTCTTGTAGATTTGGACGATCCTATTTTGAGCGCGTCGCTACCTGGCGAAATGGTAGAAGAATTTACTGATCCCGAAATAATTTATGAGACTTTTGGCAACCAGGTGGATTTTGTAATTGACGGCGGACCTGGTGGTATTATACCTTCCACAGTTATTGATTGCACTACCGATGATTGGACTGTATTGCGCCAGGGGCTTGGGGAATGGGCTGCATAGTAAATTAGTTGTTTAGTAATCCTGGTATATTCAAGATCTATCTTATTCTTTATTCATCTTACTTTTTTTATTCTTGTTTGTGTATAATGATCTTCATTGGCAAGATTCTTACCCAGGATATTGCTCATCTAATAATTCATTTCATTAACCGAAAAATTGGATTCATTTATCGAAAATAAGAAAAAATTGGAGCCTTCTTACTCATATTTGTACCTGTGAATACCCAAATCAGAAAACAAAACTAAACCCTATGAAATTTAATTTTACTGAAATATTAATATTCGGGTTGTCTGTTTTATTCCTCATTTTTTCTCTTGTACTGTGGTTCGGTCGGCCAAAAATAGATTCAAATAAAAATAAGCCACACAAAAATGCCACCAAAAGAGATCGGAAAAATAAAGCCCGGAGAAATGAAACAAAAATCCTTTAACGAAATAAAAGACCATGCTAACAGGGCTTTTTAAGTTTAAAGAACTAAATAAATGGAAAGCTATCAAATCAGATTATTAATAAAAATACCTCATTAGCTTTGCTTTAATGCTTTATCGAAAAGGTGAGCAGTTTCATCGAAAAAATGGATTCATTCACCGAAAAAGATAAAACAGCAGGCATCTATGATACATCTTTGTATCAGCAAACGATAATCATACAATCCAAATCCTTAAAAAAATCAAATCCAAAAAAGCCAGATTATTAAAACAAAATCCACATCTTAACGAAAACCAAAAGATCTGAGATCCAAACAAAACCAAATCCGTATCCTGGGGGAAAATTAAAAAATAACTATCCAAAAAACCGAAACTAACCAACCCCAAAAAAACTAAAACACATTCAGCAAATGCAAATGTGATGGCCCAAAAGATCAAAATGATTGAGTGAAAACCTTTTTTAAAGGATTCAAAAAGCCCCGGTTAACCGGGGCTTTTTGTGTAAATATATTCAAGCGCACTTTCATAATGTTTATAGAGATTTTTTTAAAAAAGATTATTTTATAATAAAATAACCAACTACAAGCCAAACAAGTCCTTTTATAAGAAAGAATAAAAATCCCCAAAACCCTATTCGCCTAATCCAGGCAATTATTGATTTTTTGTTTTTTTCTATTGTCATCATAATAATTGATTTTTAGCGGGCGATTATCTCGTACGTTTTAAAATCACTTTTCATAGGGGTTCTTTTCCTTCTGCCCTTGCTTTTGTCATATCTGCAAAACCACGTTTGTGTCCCTCCAGGAAAGTTTTAGATTTTGTCCATTCTTTAAAAGATTCCTCATTTTCCCAATGGCTTACAATTAGGTATGCATCGCCATTATTGGATGGGCGAAGCACCTGCATGTCCACAAAACCAGGCATAGTATCAATTTGTTTTGCTCTAGAGCCAAATAATTCTTCAAAGCGTTCCCTTTACTCAGGGATGCAATCAATATAATTTACAGCAACAAAGTTTTTATTTTTCATTTGTCATTTTTAGGTCACGAAAATAAAGTTGTTGAAAATATAGTATTATCTAAATCGGGAAAAGTATTTTCAAAAACGTTAAAGGTGTAAATAATTTTTCTTTTGATTATAAGGAATTGAAGGGGTTCAAAGAATAATTCGTTTTCTGAAAACATTTACAGTAAACAAACTTTTGGCGATATTATCGAATGCAGATTTTAATTTTATGGAAGTACCAGTTCACTTTGGAGAGAAGGCTGATTCAATTCTTCCCCGACGAAATACATGTCAATTTCTCCAATATTTTTTGCAAATATTTTGCCGCGGTGAGTACATGCATACTTATCTTTTATCATTTCATAGGTAGCTTCAGAAATATTCACACGTCCTGGTTCGCCATTGCTTTCCATTCGGCTGGCAACATTTACAGTAGACCCCCAGATGTCATACGCATATTTCTTTTTGCCAACAACACCGGCTACTAAAGGCCCTGTGTTGATACCAATTCTTATATTCCATTCGGGCATCTTGGAGTCTATTCTTTTTTTATTGCGCAATAAAATAAATTGTTGCATCTCAAGGCCGGCTTTTACAATATTTATATAGTGGGAATCATTTTCTGTAGGAATTCCTCCCGCACACATGTAGGAGTCGCCAATGGTTTTTATTTTTTCCAATTCATATTTTTCAATGATATCATCGAAGGCCATAAAATAATCGTTTAACTCAGAAACCACTTCCCAGGGTGTTAGATTTTCAGCAAGTTTTGTAAATCCTTTAAAGTCTGTAAAAAGTACCGAGGCTTTCTCATAAAAGCGGGGTGTGGCGTTTCCGCTTTTTTGTAATTCCTGTGCTACTTCTGCTGGCAATATATTCAATAATAAATGTTGGATTTGCGCATTGCGACTATCGAGGATCCTATTGGTTTTTAATTTGTTTCTGTAATTCCTGTATATAATAATGGCTATTAAAGATAAAAGGGCTATTCCGACTAAAAGGGCATTTTTTGCAAATTTTTGCCTGTTTAGATCTAACTCTTGCAACACCTGATCCTTCTTTAATAAATCAATCTGGTTTTGTTTTTTTTGAATATCAAAGTTGAACTGAAGGCTGGATAACTTTTTCGCAATATCTAAAGTGTATAGTGAATCTTTAACTCCGGTGAACTTAGATTCATAATTAAACGCATTTTTGAAATCCGACAAATCGGAATAGGCAATTGCAAGTCCCTTGTAAGCTCTTTCTAATTCATAATTAGCATTACTGACCTTTAAAGCAATGCTTTCTGCCTTCTTGTAATAACCTATAGCTGTTGACGCATCTCCTTTTTGACTATAAGAATCGCCAAGACCAAGTAGTGATTGGGCCATATCAACTTTTGCATCTAATTTTTGAGAAATATCTAATGCTTCCTGGTGATATTTTATAGCCGTTTCATAATCTTTTCTATTTTGATATACTTTTCCAATATCATTCAAAGTATAAGGAACGTTTTCAGATCCCTCATAGGCTTTCAACGATTTTTGAAAATAGATGAGCGCCGAATCATCATTCTCTTTTTTCAAATAAATTTCTCCAACATTGACAGTAATGGTACCAATGGCCTCCTTGTTTTTCAGCGATTCACTCATCGGCAATGCTTTTAAATAATATTCCAATGACTGATTGATGGTTGATGGTTTATTAAAATATACAGCCCCTATATTTTGCAATGCAGTCAATATTCTTAGCGTATCTCCTATTTGTTCTGCAATGCTAAGAGACTTTAAATTCAATTCTAGTGCTTTTTCATCATCGGCCTTGTTGAAATATACGGAGGCTTCATTGCTCAGGATATTAGCAACTCCTGCTTTATCTTTCAAAGAATCAAACATTGCCAAAGATTTATCATAATTACCAAGTGATTCTACATAATTGGCCTGCATGTAATACACTATTCCTATATTTTTATAAGAATAAGCAATTCCTTTTTTATAATCAATTTTCTGAGCCAACTCATTGGCTTCAATGGCATAGTTGATTGCCTCCAGTGGAGAAATGCTAAAAAATTCTTTGCTTAGTGATAATAAAGAATTTACTTTAGAACTATCTTCTTTGGCGCCAGATAATACTTTTTTTATACTATCAATTTGTGAATTCTGTGCAATACATTTTGTGGAAAGAAAAAAAACAAGAAAGCAGAATAAAAAATCTTTTTTGTTCATGAAATAAAAAATCTTTTCGGACTCAAGGTAATTATTTAATACCAAATATATTTTGAAATTAAGCTATTTAATGTATAAATTTTGAATGTTTATTATTTATTTTATTTAGGATTAAAAAAAGGAAGAAATTTTTTAGGTTTCTTCCTTGGTAGTTTTTGTTTCAATTAAATTTTAAAATCTATAGCTTGATCACTCTGAATATTTTAAAAGTATCATCCACTTTTATTTTTATAAAATATATCCCACTTTTCATGTTCGACAAATCTAATTGTACAGTATTTGAATATATCATTTTTACAACACTATTTGAATAAGTACGGCCAAGCACATCTGTTATAATAATTCCATTAGTTGAGAAACTTGCATTATTTATCCGGATGGTAACATTTCCATTGGTAGGATTAGGGTAAACAGAAGTATTTTCCTGCATTTCATTTTCAAGAATTTCATCTGTTAACTCAGNTATTATATTTCCTTTGTTTGAATTTTGATAGGTAAGATTTTTTTGACCCTCCGTTACCTTGTTTATTCCGGAAATGTTATTTAGATTATCGGGATTAATCGCAATTATTGGNTTAGTAGAAATAGCGGTAAGCGAATCTTGTCTGTAATCGTAAGATTGATGGTCCTCTAACACACACAATATACCAGAGACATATACAATATTGTAATTGGCGGGATTTAAAAGAACTAGTGCCGATGGTGTAATCGTATAATTTCCCGGATGTTCCTTATAATATGTTGGGCTTACTTTGTAAGCTGGCCCTGAAACAATTGTACTTGCATCACCATTTTTAAATCCGGAAATAGTGGAAGTGAATTTTGGTAATGCATCATCGTCAGTAATAGTTTTATTATCTGCCTTTACGGTAATCGATGCCGGTAAAACTGAAAGGTTTCCGCTATTATTTACAAAAGTATAATTAACCGCAGATCCCCCCGTTAAAGTGATGGGATATGTACCCACACCGGATGTTACTGAAGCTATAGATGAGGCTACCGGCGGAGNAATATTAGCAGGGCCATCGCCATTTACAAATCCACTGTATGTAATTCTGAATACAGGATTATTATTGCCATATATTTTGAAAGTGTCAATAGCTTTTGCTGTCAATACATTTTTATTTACAGTGAGTAGTCCATTTATATATTGAACAGTATAGTTGGAAGGCTGAATAATAGCACCAGTTGGAACAATATTAAATATGCCAGCAGGAACATTTGTAGCCGATACTATTTTATTGGCAGTATCTAATAAACTGTAGCTGAGCGCTCCATTTGTAAATACAGAATCTGCATTGTCCTGGTATTGATAACCCGTAATATTTGAAGCAAACGTCGGCGGCTGAACACCATAAGAAATAATGGAACTATCGGTTCTCACGGTAAGAGGAGCGGGCAGAATAGTTAGTTTGCCCAGCCCATAAGTTATATCAAAATTATTCGATAAAAAAGCTCCCGGAACAATCGTATTGGTTCCTGCTGTAATACCGGTTATTAAATCAATGGATTTAAAAACGGTTAATGTATCTGTGGCTGGCGCTGTTACATCTGTCTGGTCTATGATAGCTGCCACATTTGAATTGCTCGTATCGCCAACGGTAGCGCTGTTGACCAAGGCAGATCCATTTACCAAAGCTCTTGAATTTACCAAAGCTCTTGAATTTACTAATGCTCTTGCATTTACCAGAGCGCGGGCGTTTACTAATGCTCTTGCACTCACCAGGGTTGTAGTATCGGGAGAAACCTCGTAATTAAATACGGATGCAGTTGCCACGTCTACTATATTGGTGGTATCGTTTGTAACAAGTCCATTTACCAAAGCTCTGCTATTTACGAGTGCACGGGCATTTACCAAAGCCCTGGCACTTACCAAAAAGCTAAGGTTTGTAAGGTCAGAATTTACTAAAGCACGGGAGTTTACCAAAGCGCGCGCATTTACCAATGCAACTGCATTGGTTACTAAATTTTGCTGATAAGAAGATTGCAGTGAATTTAAAAATGCGCTTTTATCTGTAATTGCAATAAGTGAATCGCCGTAGGTATAATTGTAATTGATCCCGGCAATTTTATCTCCATAGGTGAGTGTAGTATCTCTAGGAGTAATTACGAGCGGCATCGGATTTACTGAAAGAATGCCATTATTAAATGCGTATATGTAATCCTCGTTTAATGCAACCAAAACTGAATCATCACTCGTTGTAAAATTTTTCATTGCTGGCTTGATAACATATAATCCTACATTACTCATATTAGTTGCAGTAGTTGTATAATTGATAGTATCAAGACCTAATTGCTGCAAGGTCAATCCTGTTTGTGCCAGCGGAACACTATCCACTAAAATAGTAGAACTAAATGATGGTATCTGTTCACCATATTTTTTTGCCTGATTGGTTGCAGTGATTGTTATCACTTTTTTTATGGGAGAAAAGAAGTACAATGAATCTGAAGCTCCACCGTCTAATCCGCTTGATGAAATCGGTGGGGTATAAACATGGATGGCTGGGTTACCAATGAAAGTAGGAATACTGGCCGTGGCCGCAGTACTGCTGATTACAGTTGTGGAAAGCGTATCCGCTCTGAAAATAATTTTAGAATTAGGGTCTAGAAAATTTCCTTGTACCGTGATGTTGATTGGTTGTGTTCCTGGCTTGATCGTTGAATCTGCTAAAACTAATTTAGTAATTAAGGGTTTTGGCGTAGCAAAGGTTTGCATAGCCGCATCTGCCTGTATCAATCCATAACCTGTAGTGTAATCAAAACCGGGAGTTCCCATATCTATAGAAGTTCGCTCCATTATTGACCGTATGCTATCAGGAATTATTACCTGGTTAGCAAATTTTTTCTTTCCTTCAATTAATAAAGCAGCTTCTCCGGCAGCATGTGGAGCAGCAGCAGAGGTTCCGAAGAAATTAGGGAAAGCATCACCATCAATATTTACACCGCCCATATTTACTGTAGTGTTTACGCCGTCAGGAGCACAAAATTCTGGTTTGTTTCTTACTACTCCATTTACCAAAGTTCCTCCCGTAGAAGAGAACGAAGCTATGGTTGGCGGATTTACTCCATAGGCTGGAGTATTGCTATACAATACAGCGCCTACAGCCATTGCACCGTCTGCATCTGCCTGACCTACAATAGTTGAGGTGCCTGAATTAAATTCACTGATAACTCCATTTCCTCGAAAAAAAACATATTTGAATCTTACATTACCTGTTCCGGATGCCCTCACTATCATAATATTAGTCTGGGTATTTTGAGTTACAGTAAATGGAAGAACTTCTATCGGGTCGCCGCCAATATTATTCCTGTTAAATCCAAATAAAGTATTTCCATTATTATCGGTCAAATAAATGTCAAGGTCATTTACAGTTCCAGTTTGAGTTTGTCCGGATGAATAAATACCATCCTGCCATTGAAGTACAATTGTATAAGTTCCAGGTGTAAGTGTAATAGTTTGATAAATATCCCCGCCTCCAAAATTGTGAGCGGTGCCTGTAATTCCGTTTGGAGCAGGAGCAGGATTAAATATACCTTCATAAGATTGATTCCCATAATTACCAGCAGCAGAAAAATAAGCAACGCCATGCGCCGCAGCCGAATCCACAGCCTGAGCTACAACTCCATCCTGGTAAAAAGGTTCTGTAATATAGGTAACATCATCTACAATAACATTGCAGCTGTCCTGTTGTAATTGAGTAATGCCCTGGGCAAAATCGCTTGCATTTATAAATCCAGTGCGGAAAGCAAGTTTTGCACCTGGAGCAACATCATGCACAATTTGTAACATAGCTCTTCCCTCATCAGTTGCCTGGCCATAAGGATATTCTTGCAAAACCTCTACAGGGGTAGGATAATCCGGATTCCCAATGCCCGGAAGGTCACCATTTAAGACATCTGTTAACGCCGGATTGCCCGGAATCGTGTTGTAGCTGTTTGATATTACCCCAACTTTTACACCAGCGCCTGAAAGCCCATATCCCTGTCTCGCCAAATAAGAATGAATAGAGGTATCACCCTGGCTGGTAACAATTCCTACATTACTTATTGATGGAAAAAGAGGTCGGCAATAATCAATCAAAGTGGTTAAACTGTTTAATTTTAATAAATTGCTTATAGGATATTCTCCCGAAATAATTAAAGTATTTGGGCCGTTATTGATTAGATTAGTCATGCCATAAGGAGCCGTTTGCAAAAGTGATAGCAATGTTTGGTATTGCCCCTGGAGAGCAATTACTTCTATCATCACACTATCGTGTTTTAGAATAAAAATATTTTGTGTGGTATCTGTTACGTTACCAAAATTTACAGCAAGGGAATTTAATTCTGCTCCAATAAGATTTTTTATTTTACCTCCTGCTGGCGGTGGATAATAAGGTAAAATGCAATTATTAAAAGTCACCAAGGTGGTATCTGTTGAAGAACATCCACCATTAGGATTTGTAACTGTTAATACATAAGTACCCACAGCATCTACGGTTGGAGTCAATGTAGTTGCGCCTGAAGCAATATGCCCATTATTGAGAGCAACCCAATTATATTGTAATCCAGCCGTTGAAGCTGTTCCATCTAATTGAACAGTAGAAGTAGTACAGTCTAAAATTTTATCACTTCCTGCATTGGCTATGGGTGTGCTGCATTGAGTAAATGGTACATAATAAATAGTAACACTGCTTGCAACATTCACTTGTGTTCCGCTATAAAAAGCGCCTTTAAGATTACTCTGGCCTGAACCAATATTAATTCCTGCATAAGGAGCCCAAACGGTTCCGAGCCATCCTCCTGATCCACTTCCAATATTCCAGGAATAATTTCCAAGTGAACAGGTTGATCCATTTCCATGAGTTTCAGCATAAATTCTTGTAGCATCACCACCATTTATTGTAGTTGCACTTACCTGGCTCAAATCTACATCGCCATACACATAGATTTTAAATGTGCCTGAAGGATCATTTTTAAAATCAAAAATAAATTTAGTGCTTGACCCGTTTTTAATTGAATTGAAAACATAAACTCCTGTACCGGATAAAGTAATGGTCTTACTTGCTGCCAGGGCGAGGTTTCCATAAGAGCCTGGAGTAATTGTTTGTGTAGAGCTGATATTAAGAGTTCCAACAGAAGGAAAAATAGTGATTGCTGGCATTGTGGGAAGGACTGGCAAATTTGGAACGCCTGTAATATTTCCGCCTCCCGGAACTGGTCCGCTGTAAGTAGTACCTGTAGGATGAGTAACAGTTCCACTTACTTTTCCCGAAGAGCCAATCGAAATATTTCCATTCACATCAATATTGCCGGTAATTTTTGTGCTCGATCCGATTGATAGAACAGTACCCTTAATTGCCGTGGAATTAGCAGCAGTAATATTTCCGGTTAATGTGTTGCTGGATCCTAGTTGTACTGTACCACCGCTATTAATATTTCCGTTAATCGAAATACTACTGGATCCTGTTTGCACCAAAGAATTGCTCCCGATGGCACCACTTTTAATATTTGAGGAAGCGCCTAGCTGTACACCATTGCTACCAAACAAAACAAAATCGCTTATTTTTAAATTTTGTCCGGATGACACCGTAGGAATTTGAAAAATTGCAAAAAGAATAAGTACCCATTTGCAAGTCATTTTAGATGGTAAATTTTTTTTCATAATCAAGTTTTAAAAACAAAAAAGTAAATATCTGAAGTGTTTATTTTAAAGGATCACAAGATTGCTATTTGAATTGAGTAAAATATAAATTAACATCAATCTGATACGATTGTATTTAATTCAATAATTAAACAATAAAATATTCTTTAGGATTTACACAGAGAGTCTTAGAGATAGATATTGGAGCCGTAAAAGTAAAAACAAAAAAGATATAGGCCAAAAATTTTTATTCTATAATCTTTTATATTACATGAGAATTTAATGAATAGACATTCTTATAATGAATCAATGTGCCTCCAGCCAATTTTCACCTACACCCAATTCTGCGTCAACGGGTACTTCATTAGGAAGCTTCATTGCATTTTTCATTGATTCGAGAATGATCGGTTTTATAATTTCTATTTCCGGTTTCCAGGCATCAAAAACCAGTTCATCATGTACCTGCAAAATCATTTTTGATTTAAAATTATGCATTGCAAATTGCCTGTGTACTTCTATCATGGCCAGTTTTATCATGTCGGCTGCCGTACCCTGTATGGGAGAGTTAATGGCGTTCCTTTCGGCAAAGCCCCGTACGGTCCAGTTGGAGGAGTTGATATCTTTGAGCCAACGCTTGCGTCCCATAAGCGTTTGTACATAACCGTTAATTTTGCAAAATTGAATGGTATCGTCCATATATTTCTGGATATTGGCGAATTCTTTTTTATATGCATCTATGATTTCCTTGGCTTCCGTTCTGCTCACTCCAATATTTTCAGCAAGGCCAAAAGCGCTTTGTCCATAGATAATTCCAAAGTTCACGCTTTTGGCTTTGTAGCGCATTTCTTTAGTTACCTCTTCTTCTTTTACATTAAATACTTTGGCAGCTGTTGCCGTATGAATATCTTTTCCCAATCTGAAAGCATCGCCCATGGCGGGATCGCCACTAATGCCGGCAACAATACGTAACTCAATCTGGGAATAATCCGCAGAAATAATTACGTGATCTTTGTCACGGGGTATAAATGCTTTTCTTATTTCACGGCCTCTTGCTGTTCTCACAGGAATATTCTGCAGGTTAGGGTTGTTGCTACTTAGCCTTCCTGTAACGGCGATCGCTTGTCCATAATTTGTATGGACACGCCCGGTTTTTTTATTGATCAGTTGAGGAAGTGCATCTACATAAGTTGATTTCAGTTTAGTAAGTTCCCGGAAACTCAAAATATCTTCCACTATAGGATTTTCTTTCGCTAATTTCAAAAGCACATCTTCACCCGTGGCATGCTGACCACCTTTTGTTTTTTTTGTTTTAGAATCAATCTGCATTTTTTCAAACAACACTTCGCCTACCTGCTTTGGAGAGGCCAGATTAAATTTGATCCCTGCCTGCTTATATACACTTTCTTCACTTTTTTTTGCTTCTGATTCTAACTCTTTTGAATAGTGATTCAGGAATTCAGTATCCACATTTACACCTTCAAACTCCATATTCATCAATACTTTAACCAAAGGTATTTCCACTTTGTCAAAAACTTTTTCTACTTCTTTTGTTTTTAATAATGGAACAAAAACTTCTTTTAGCTGCAAAGTAATATCCGCATCCTCAGCTGCATATTCTTTGGCATCTTCCACTTCTACATCGCGCATGTTTCCTTGTGCTTTCCCTTTTTTTCCTATTAATTCTGTAATAGAAACCGGTACATACCCGAGATATTGCGCGCTCAACAAATCCATATTTCTTCTACCCTCACTTTCTATCACATAGTGAGCAAGCATGGTATCAAACAATTTTCCTTTTACTTCTATTCCGTACCATTTCAGAATTATCAAATCGTATTTTATATTTTGACCCACCCATATTTTTGATTCGTCATTAAAAAGCGAAACGAAATGTTGCAAAATATTTTTTGTTTCGTCCTGGTTGGCAGGGCACGGAATATAATAGCCTTCGCCTTTTTTGTAAGAAAA